>JAAUYH010012558.1_pt1 | contig 70544 bp, 48 predicted proteins | sample 7278061 | NCBI WGS metagenome assembly JAAUYH01 (sample SAMN14350203, study PRJNA611818) | marine sediment metagenome | isolation source: surface marine sediment (0.6m) | place: French Polynesia: Moorea | collected 2018-08 | reverse complement strand
GTATCAGCCGCCCGCGTGTTTTGACCGGAGCCCCCGATCAAACTACTGCCCGGATCAAAGGCTCTACGGACCCCAATCTCAGATGGATCCTGAATCAAGTTCAGGATGACGTCTAAAGGAAGGGGGCAGAATAAAGCGCCAGGCTTCGCTGGCGCTTTATTCAAGCCCCGTTGTTTCAAAAAAAAAGGCGGGCCGAAGCCCGCCTTTTTTGTTCAAGACCTTACGATCTTAGAACGTTTGGGTGTAGCGGACGTAAGGAATTCGACCGTACGCGTTGTACAGGTTGAAGTCGTAGTCACGGCTACCGAAGTCACCGATGAAGAGCGGCGGCTCTTTCTCAGCAACGTTCTGCACACCAACGGTGATGCGGCCATCCCACGGAGCGTGGTAGCTGACCTGCAGGTCGTTGGTGACCCAGGTGGGCACGTGGCCAATGCACTCGCCGTCGACGACGTCGTCACACTGGTCACCGATCGCGTTGATATTCCACACGAAGGTGAAGTCCTGCCACTCGTAGTTGTTGGACACAACTGCACGCCACTCGGGAGCACCCGGATCACCGATCCGATCACGACCGCCGTCAAATGAGTAGTCGTTGACGAAACTCACCTGGACGATGTTGGTCATGCGGCCGGGGCCGAGATCCCAGTTGAAGCGGCCGTTGAAGTCGATACCTGAGGTTTCCAGAGTACCTTCGTTACCGAAGCCGCGGGTGATGTTGAGGATGGAACCGTTGGACGGGTTCCGAACCACACCCAGGCCCGGAGGAATCGGGTCGCCAGCCTGCTCGCGGTTGATCAGGCCCTGAGAAGTAAAGGACGAGATCAGGTCTTCAATCTCGATATCGTAGTAATCGAGGGTGAAGTCAAACCACTCAAACGGCTCGTAGGCGATACCGAAGGCGATCTGGTCTGATTGCTCAGATGCCAGAGACGGGTTGGCTACCACGGTGGCGTTTACCTGCAGCGAGCAGGTAGACGGCTGACCCTGGGCGGCGCAAGACTGCGGATCGCGGACGGAGTCAGCAGAGAAGGACGGCTTCTGGGTCAGGATGTCCAGGCTGGGAGCGCGGAAACCTTCACCGACGGAAGCACGAACCACCAGGTTGTCCATGGCCTGCCAGCGCAGAGACACCTTGGGCGAGAAGTCAGAACCGTAGTCAGAGTAATCATCCTGACGGCCGGCCACAGACAGCTCGATGGTGTCGGTCAGCGGGGCCAGAGCCTCGAAGTAGTAAGAATCCACGTCGCGGTCGCCACCAGCACTGTTACCGGCAGAACCACCAACCAGACCGGCTTCAGACAGCGGGTCGTACTGGTCGTCGTACTTCTCGGTCCGGGTCTCGGCACCGACGAACATCTGCAGCGGACCAGCCGGCAGATCCATCACGTCGAACGCAGCAGAGACGTATGCCTCATCCTGGTCGTACTTGGAGATCCGCGAGATGGTCACCTTCATGGCGTTCAGAATGCTCTCGGGCACTGCGTACGGGTTGGACAGGTCGTAGCGACCGTCTTCGATAAACGTAGCAGCGTTGGAACGCAGCAGGTAGTTCTCACCGATGTCGTCGGTGCGGTTGTTGGTGCGGCGGACGCCGACGTCAACTTCCACGCCGCCCACGTAACCCTGGAAACCGGCCAGCAGGTCAGTGATCTGGTTGGTCACGGTGCTGTCACGATTGCCCAGAGCGTCAAACCGGTGCCACCAGTTAACGAATGCGGGCGGACCAAAGATCGGATCGTACAGCGGGCTATCCGGATTGGTCGGGTTGTTCGGGCTGGCAGGCGACAGCGAAGTCGAGAAGAAGCTCGAATCCGGCACCGGCGCGTAGCGGCCGAAAGACTCAGACTCTGAGAACGTTCCGTTGGCGTAGAACTGCCAGTCGTCTGCAAAGTTGTGGGTTGCCTTCACGTAGATGGACTGCACACCGGTGGACGCTTCGTCAGCGGAGACCAGGGTGAAGTCGTAGGCGCAACGGGTACCGTTGACGGAGTTGGAGTTCGGCAGGGTGAAAAAGCCCGTTCCCGGGAAATCACACGCGGCCGGATTGCCGTAAGAGGTCCAGTCAAAGTTATCGAAGCCGCCGGTGATGGTGGTGAAGCTGTTGCCGTAAATCGAGGCACCACCCGGATTCCAGGGGAACTCGCGGGCGAAGATGATTTCACGGTCGTTCCAGCTCACGCCAGCGATCAGGCTGGTGGTGTCGTTGGCTGCGCCAAAGACAATGGAGCCTTCTTCGCGATCACCGCCGTTCTCCAGCGGGATGCTGGCTTCGGCGCCACCGATCATGATCTCGGCACCGGTGTAGTCGACTCGGGTGATGATGTTGATCACGCCGCCGATTGCGTCGGAACCGTAGATAGCGGATGCGCCGTCAGACAGAACTTCAACGCGCTCAATAGCGCCCAGAGGAATCTGGTTGAGGTCCTGGTTGGAGCCCGTGGAGGGCGACTTCGGCAGACGACGACCGTCAACCAGCACCAGGGTACGGCTGGAGCCGATACCACGCAGCGAAACGCTGGAGGTACCCTGCGCAGAGCTGCCTGACTGGGGACGGAAGGAACCGAATGAGTTGAAGGTCAGGCTACGGAGAAGGTCAGCTGCTGAGCTTTCGCCGCTCAGTTCGATCTGCTGACGATCGATGACCGTAACCGGCAGTGCGCCTTCGAGCTCGACGCGCTTAATGCGGGAACCAGTAACCTGGACCCGATCAAGAACTGCGGTATCTTCATCATCGTCCTGGGCCAGTACGGGCGCGCCGGTACCCAGACCAATGCTGAGTGCCAGTGCGGCCTTAATGGACCCTGACAGGGTGTTATATCTCAGTTTCATGAACAAACTCTCCCATAAGTTTTAAGTGATTGGCTCACTTTTTTGGTGAGGGTGATTCGTACGATCAACCTCGTACCACTCGTAACTGAACCCGGAATCGGGGTATCCCGGATTCATTCGGGGCGCATGTTAACACATTTTTAACGCAATAAGGGTAGCGCCCGAAAAACCCCGTTTTCTGCACAATTCTGGTAAAAGGAATGACGCTAAGTGGAAGTAAGCGTCGTCAGTATATTTGCTGAAACCGGCCTGTCAAACCTGCTTTCTTAACATTTGGAACGGGCGGCGATAAATTGTTGATTTTAAAGTAATAATTGATCGATATCCGGGTCAAATATGCAGTCAAAACCAGGAAAACCCGCCGTCCGGCCCTGTTCACACAGTGCCAAGGGTTGGGTGGGGCAAAAAGTGACCCTGCTGCGGCGGGGCCGGAAAATGCCTGCTCGGCCGGGTATTCCGGGCCGTATCACGATGTTGACAAGGGCTTCAGCCACGGTAGCGTATGGTCCCTTTCTGATTCCTGCCGGATAGCCCGCCTTGCTGCTGTTCAATCGTCGTTACCGCATCCTGCATCGCCGCGGGGCCCTGTTTGCCGGACAGATCTCCGGGGTGGCTCAGCCAGTACAGCTGCAGGAGTTGGACTTGCTGCTGCTGGCACAGTTTGTCGATGGCGGTCAGCCTGAGACCGTGGCTGGCCGGCTTCAAGCTGGTCAGCTGGCGCCCTGGTTGCCGGCGGTTCCACCGGCCGCGGCTACACTGGGTCGCATCCGGCAGCTGGCGGCAACCGGATTGCTTCAGCCCGGTGAAGCACCGACTGCGGGCGGAGCACCCGCCACGACCCTTGCCGATTGCGCGGCCGCGACGGGGGACACTCCCAGGGATGAGGATCGGTTGCGGCTGGGCGCCAACCTGGCACTGCTGCCGGTGGACGGTGGTTTTCAGGTGTGGAGCCCGGTCGGCCGACGCTTCTATCTGCTGGGTCTCGATCTCCTCATGCTGCTGATGTCGTTCACTGCGGAGAAATCCGTGGCCGACGTGGTGCGGCAGAAAGCCGGGCTGGCTACTGCCGGGGCCCTCGGGTCCGCCGTCGCCTGGCTGTGGCAGGAAGGCCTGCTGCGTCCGCCGGCCCGGCAGCTCGATGCACCGGCGGAAGTGCGGCAATCCCTGTTTTCCGCGAACGCGACCGATAGCTGGGAAACTATCCAGCCCGACGGGCGCATCCCCATTTACCTGACACCCCATATGGAGAACCATTTCCCGCTGGCGCTGGGGATGATCGCCAGCGCAATCCGCGCGCATGACTCAGGTGCGCTGCTGGAACGCTACCAGCTGCTGCCCATTACCTACCAGAAGCCGGCTGACCTGCTGTCAGGCCCCTACCGGAAATTCGGGCCCGGCGTATGGATGTTTTCCAACTACATGTGGTCGCTGGAGGTCAACCTGCAGATTTCTGCCGCGGTCAAGCAGCAGGATCCGCGCAACCTGACTATCCACGGCGGCCCCAGCACGCCGGGTTATGCCCAGGCATGCGCCGAGTTCATGGCGCAGAACCCGTCGGTGGACATAGCCGTTCACGGCGAAGGTGAGATGACCGCGGTGGAAATCCTGGAACAGCTGTCCCGCTCTGACCAGGGTCGGGTGATTGCCGATCCCGCGACCATGGGTGAGGTGCGCGGCATTACGTTGCGGGCAGGTGATCGGGACGAGTTGCTCCGGACGGGTCTGCGTGCCCGGATGAAAGAGCCCGACAGCGTACCGTCGCCCTACCTCGAGGGATTGTTTGACGGTTACCGGGGTGCAGTGGAAGCCGCCATCATCGAGTCCAACCGCGGCTGTCCCTTTGGCTGCACTTTCTGCGACTGGGGGTCCGCCACCCAGCAGAAGGTACGCAAGTTTGACCTGGACCGGGTCAAGCGGGAGATCCACTGGATCGGCAGCAACAAGGTGCGGGTGCTGTGGATCGCCGACGCCAACTTCGGCATGTACGACCGCGACGTTGAGCTGGCGCGCTACATCGTGGAGACCAGGAAAACCTTCGGCTACCCCAAGGAGGTCGTGGTCAACTACACCAAGAACACCACCCGTCGCCTGGTGGACATCATCCGGGCGTTTTCCGACGGCGGCATCATCAGTCAGGGCATCATTTCAATCCAGACCACGGACGAGCAGACCCTGGACGTGATCAACCGACGCAATATCAAGACGGAAAAATACGACGAGCTGACCCGGGTGTTCGCTGACGCCAACCTGCCGCTGTCCACCGACCTGATGATCGGGCTGCCGGGTATCACCCCCGAAGCCTTCGACCGGGATCTGCAGCGCTACTTCGACGTGGACGTCTCCACCAAGGCCTATCCCACCCAGCTGCTGCCCAACAGCCCCATGGCCGACCCGGATTACATTGAGAAGTACCGGATCGAGGTGGACGAGGACGATTTCGTGGTCTCCTGCCACAGCTTTAACCGCCAGGAGCTGGACGCCATGAAAGCGACCTACAACGCCTTTACCGTGGCGGACGGCTACGCCACCCTGAGGTACGTGCTGCGATTCCTGCAGTGGGAACACCAGATCAAGGCGCTGGACTTCCTGCATCGCCTGCAGCGGGTCGTAAACGAAAACCCCAGCGCGTATCCGGCCATCAGCTGGGCGCTCAGTTTTTTCACCACCGACAAGTTCATGCCTGGCGGATGGAAGGGCTTCTACGACGAAGTGGCCCGGCTGATTGAGCGGGAGTACGGCATCAGCCGGGATGACGCCCTGGACACCGTGCTGCTGGTGAATGAGCTGGTCATGCCCGATGACATGCTGGACTACCCGCTGTCCGTCAGGCTTCCCCACGACTTCACCGCCTGGTTCCGGGATCGCAACGGCAAGGCTGTGCAGCCCGACAAAAAGCTTGCGGACTACCCGCCGGGGGATTTCCTGGTGGACGACCCGGACGGGATGGTGAGTATCGACATGGATTACGTGCAGTACGATTCCCACCAGTTTTTCTGGGAACTACGAAGTCCTACGGCGCGGGCCAAGTCGGTATCGGATGTGAAGGAGTTGAAGCGGGGGTAGGTGAGAGCGCCGGTGGGCGAGCCATCACTCTGGGGGCCATCGCACACGCCGTCATCCTGAATCGAGTTCAGGATGACGTCTTAAAGGTGCGCCCTGCGGGCGCGGGTCATAGGATCCCCAGGGAGTAACCCTGCCGCTGAATAAAGGGCGTCAACGTCGGTAGAAACGGTTCCAGGTGGGACTGGTAATGGGTCCAGCGTCCAACGGAGCGACGGTAGACCGGCTCTCCGGGCTGCCGGGAGCGAGTGGGGCCGCGGGCCTGCATCTGTACGGTTTCGTCGAACATGCCGTCTTCCGGCTCGACCCCCAGCAGTGAGCACAGCTGCTGGATCTCCTGTTCGGTGTTGCGGATCAGGTCCTCGTAGCGGGTGTAGTGCACCGACAGGGGCAGGGTGCTGCTGATCCGTTGCCACAAGCCCATGACCTTGTCGTAAATAGCCACGCTTTGGGGCAGGGTGTCGAAGTGCACCGTGGTTTCATTGTCAGGCTGGCAGTGGATGAAGTTGCTCAACACCGCGTCACAGGGGTGGCGCAGGCTGAACAGGATCTTTGCTGCGGGAAACAGCCGGTGGACCAGCCCCAGGTTCAGCAGACGCATGGGCAGCTTGTCCACGATCACCGCCCCGTGACTTTCGCCCAGGTGGCGCGAGGCTTCTTCGCGGTACATCTGGCGCAGAGGCTGAATGACCTCGTTGTCCAGGTCGGCCAGTGCACCGGGATAGCCCCGGGGGTGTTGACCCAATTCAGCGATGATCCTTTCGATAGTGGGTTTGTCGTCGATAGTGGCGATTCCGCTGTGGGCGTTGAGCAGCACCTCCAGCAGATCGCATCCCGCCCGGGGGAAGCCCACCAGGAAACACAGATCCGACCCCAGGTCCAGGGACGGATGCTGGGCCGTATCGGCCTCGCCGGGTGCCGACCCCGGAGCGCCCTGGTCCAGCCAGGATCCGATGGCGGCGCAGCGTCGGCCAAAAGCGTCCCGGTCGATAGACTGGCGCCGTATGCTGGAGGCATTTACCTGGTTGGCCCGCTCGAAGGCCTCCATGGCCGGGGCGTAGCTTTCGGTCCGGTCCAGGCCATGCCCAAGCTCGAACCAGTACTGCTGGGTCAGGCGGATTGGCAGCGACTGGGGATCCAGGCTGCGCAGGGCGGTCAGCGCCGCCGCGGCATTCCCGTTGCGCCGCTCCAGTCGTGCCTGCTCCAGGTTGAGGCCGGGATGGTCCGGGGCCAGTCGCATGCCCCGCTGGATGGCACTGCGGGCATCGTACAGCCGGTTTTCCTTTTCCCAGGCGCTGGCCAGTTCCACCCAGGAGTCCACGTCGGCCGGATCCAGTTGCAGCGCGGTTTGCAGAGACGCGATGGCCCCGGCGCTGTCCATCTGTTCGTTCAGCAGCACCCCCAGGTAGGCATGGGCAGCGGGATATTGCGGTGCGGCGCTGATGGCCTGGTCGTAATAGTCTCGGGCCACCCCGAGCTTGCCCAGCAGGTGGCTTGCCAGCCCGGCGTGGGCCAGTGCCTCGGGATCCCCGGGATAGAATTCCAGCATTCCGGTGAGTACCGACAGCGCCTGTTCCGGCTGGTCCAGGTTGAACAGGGTGATACCGAGGTTCAGCAGCGCCGAGCGGTAGGCCGGCGCCAGGGCCAGCGAGCGCCGGTAGGCGGAAACCGCCTGGTCCATGGCGCCCCGGGCGCGCTGGACATGTCCCAGGTTGTGCCAGGCCTCGGCATATTCCGGGTTCAACTCCACCGCCTGCTGCAGGGCTGCCACGGCGTCGTCGGTCCGGCCGGCGTTTTGCAGTGCCCGCCCCATCTGGTTGTACCCGGTGGCCAGCTGTGGGTCCGCCTGCAAAGCCGCCTGGCCCTCGCCCAGCGCGCGCTCCACTTCGCCGCCCATCAGTGCCAGCACGGACCGACTGACCCGGGCCTCGGCATCTTCGCCTTCGGCCAGTTGCTGCAGTACCGGGCGGGCCAGATCGTTCATTTTTTCGCCCACCAGTATTTCCCGCAGCAGCACGGCGCACTGCCGGTCTTCAACGTTGGCCATGAGCGCTTCCACTGCTGGCCGCGGTTGTCCCTCTGATACCAGCCGGCGGGCTTCGGACAGGGTGGCGGATGCGTTCATGCCGGGTACTCCGGCCGGGTGAAGCAGGCAAACTTTCCGGCGTGGTTCCTGCCCCGATAAAGGAGTTCGCCGCTTTCCGCCGCCAGCAACCCGTGACGCTGGAATACCGACGTCCAGTCCGGGTCCTGCTGGATCGCGCGGTTGACTCTCAACATGTCGTTGAGCCGGTCCCGGCCGCTGCGCATTTCGCCGTAGAACCGCTGCAGGTTATCGAGGTGGCGCTGCAGTCCGGCTTCGTCCAGTGACAGGATCTGGGTCAGGGTACCGCGCAGCATGGTCAGCAGCGGGGAGGAGCCGGCAGCCTCCACCCGCTGCAGAGTCTGCTGCAGGCAGGTATGGTATTGACGGTAGCTCAGCGCCCCGGTCAGGAATACCGGGGTCGCTTCGAAAAAGCCGGCCAGTTCCAATACCGCGTACTCGTGGCTTTCCTTTTCCATGGTCTTGAGGATGTCGCTGCTGACGGCGTGGCTGACCAGGGCAAAGCGCCCGCCCGGACGCAGCAGCCGGCTGATCTGGGCAGCGGCCTGCTCCCAGTCACAGTACTCGATACCATACTGGCTGGTGACCAGGTCGCAGGATTGATCAGGCAGCGACAGGCTCTCAACCGGGCTCGGTTCATGAAACCTGATGCGGGGCAGAAGCGACCGCTGATCGGGATGCTGGGCGGCTACGGCCTCGGGATTCACCCGGGCGGCGTCCACCGCTTCCAGCTGCAGGGTTTTGCCGGAATCGGCCATGTACCGGGCCGCCAGCAGGATGACCGCGCCGTTGCCGGTACACAGATCCAGGATCCGGCCGCCGTCGGGCACGGCTGAAAACTGTTCGTTCCAGAATTCAGCAATCTCGCCGTCATAGTTGCCGGCGAAATCCTGGGGCAGGGAAGTCAGGCAACCCCGGGCCCAGTAGTCTGTCCAGTGCTGGTTCGTCTGCATAACCGGGTAGTGTATCAGCGGAACAAAAAAAGGCGGGCCCGGGGGCCCGCCTTTTGTCAGATCCTGATCTGGCTCAGGGGTTCAGGTGCTTGGCCAGGAATTTCTCCATTTTCTCGTACAGCTCCAGGCGGTTTTCCTCCTTGCGGAAGCCGTGGCCTTCGTTGCCCTTGACCACCCAGTTGTCGTCGTTGAACTTGACGCCGTTTTTCTCCATGGCCGAGCGCAGCTTGGTGGCATGCTCGTAGACAACCCGGGGGTCGTTCTTGCCGTGGACGATCATGACCGGTGCCTTGATCTTGTCGGCGTGGGCCAGGGGCGACATCTTGTCCATCAGCGCCTTGTCCTTGGGATCGCCGATTTCAACCTTCATGACCTCTTTCATGGGCTCCCATGCCTTGGGCATGGACTCGAACAGCAGCGCCACGTCGGTCACGCCAACGTAGTTGATGCCGCACTGGTACAGGTCCGGGGTGAAGGTCAGTCCGGCCATGGTGGCGTAACCGCCGTAGCTGCCGCCGTAGATGCAGACGCGATCCGGATCGGCGATGCCCTCGTCCACCAGGTACTTGACGGCGTCGGTGATGTCGTGCTGCATCTCGCCGCCCCATTTGCCGCCGTGGCCAGCCTGCTGGAACTTGCGGCCGTAGCCGCCGGAACCCCGGTAGTTGACCTGCACCGTGGCGTAGCCGCGGCTGGCGAAGAACTGGTGCTCGGAGTTGAAGCCCCAGGCGTCACGCACGCCGAAAGGTCCGCCGTGGGGGTTGACGATCAGCGGCAGGTTCTTGCCGTCGGTGCCCTTGGGAATGGTGATGTAGCCACGGATGGTCAGGCCGTCGCGGCTTTCGAACTTGATGGGCTTCATTTCGGACATCAGTTCGGGGTCCAGCCATTCGCGCTGGGCCGCCAGGTACTTCACCTGGTTGGTCTTGCGGTCAAACAGGTAGTACTTGCCGGGGTCCTGGTCGTCCCACACCAGCAGGACGTGCAGCGTCTCTTTCAGGTTGGTGCTGACAACGTCCACTTCCCGGTCCGGGAAGGCGGCCTTGAGGCCGTTCATCAGGCGCTCTTCTTCCTTGTCGAAGTAGTGATCCTGGGGGTAGTCGGTGAAGTAGGACACGCCCAGCAGCTTCTTGCGCTCCCGGGACATGATCAAACCGGTGACGTCCACCTCGTCGTGGGCATACAGCATCTCGCCCAGTTCGTGGGTTTCGGTGTCGTAGGTGTAGACGGCAGCGGTGTCGCGGCCGATGTTGGAGGCCACGTACATGGTCTTGTTGTCGAAATCGAAGGCCAGCGGATTCCAGCCCTCGTCGTGGACGTGGAATTCCTCAACAACGCGGAAATCCTCCTCGCCCTTGTCCTTGTAGTGGAACTTGCCGTTGACGCCATCGATGGATACTGCGCCGCGAACTTCACCGTCATGGTCCACGATCCAGCCGGTCACGTCGCCCGGGTTGCGGGCGATCATTTCCATGTCGGGGTTCTTTTTGCTGCGTCCCCGCACCTTGCTGTCCACCGGCACCTTGAACAGGTCCGGTGCTTCGATGAAGCGGCCGTTGTACTGGACGATGATGTGGTCCGGGTCCTCCGGCAGGCTGTTGATTACGGCAGCGGAGCGGGGGGCGATGGCCTGGACCAGGGTGTTGGTCTTCGGTCGACCGTCGCGGTTGACGCTGTACAGGCTGAATGATTCGTTGCCGTCGTCGTCCATGGTGTACACGATGCGATCATCGCTGGCCCAGAAAAACCCGGCCACGTCGGCTTTGTCGTAGCCGGTCAGGGGCTTGGGGTTGCCCAGTGTAGCCGTATCAAGCACCACGATATTGCGGTGTCCCTCGATGGGGGACAGGATGGCCAGGTATTTGCCGCTGGGCGACAGGGTCATGGAGGAAAACTCGGCATTGCGGAAAAAATCCTCGACGGTCAGGTCGCTGGCTTTGCCGAACACCGGGCCGGTTACGGCCAGGGCGGTCAGCGCGACGATCGTCATCAAGGCGAAGTTGGAGAGTTTGCGAAGTTTCATAAGAGATCCTTTGCTGGAAGGGCCAGGTCGGCACATTGGGCGACACATTATAGGGGGGGCGGGTGTGCAAGGCTAATCATGGCGATTGGCGCAATAGCGCTTTCCTGCTACACGCGACCCACCTCCCTGTGTCACTATTCGCAACGCATTCTGCCAAAGCTCTTGTAAAAAACCATATGACTAAAGTCACCGGATTGATCTGATGGAACAAGCAATCAAGGACATCATCGTTGTTGGCGGCGGAACCGCCGGCTGGATGACGGCGGCGGCGCTGGCGCGCTGCCTCAACAGGGAAGCATTCAATATCCGGCTGATCGAATCGGACCAGATCGGCATCGTCGGGGTGGGAGAAGCCACCATCCCCGCCATTCACGAGTTCAACCAGCTGCTGGGCATCGACGAAAAAGAGTTCATGCGCCAGTCCAACGCTACTTTCAAACTGGGGATCGAATTCTGCGACTGGGCCAACAAAGGTGATTCCTACATCCACCCCTTCGCCGCCTACGGCGTGCCCATGGAGGGCGTCGAGTTTCACCACTACTGGTTGCGCATGCGTGGGCAGGGCGACCAGGCGGCGTTTGCCGATTACTCCCTGCCCATCACAGCTGCCCGGGCGGGACGTTTCGATTACCCCAGCCGCGACCCGCGGTCGCCCAAATCCACCTACCGCTACGCATTTCATTTCGATGCAGCCCTTTATGCCCGCTACCTGAGGGGCTGGGCCGAGCAGCGCGGGGTGCAGCGCATCGAGGGCAAAATCGTCGGCGTGAACCAGAACGGTGAAACGGGCTTTATCGAAACGGTCAGCATGGAAAACGGCGACCTCGTCAGCGGGGACCTGTTCGTGGACTGTTCAGGTTTTCGGGCACTGCTGATCGAACAGGCAATGAATGCCGGCTACGACGACTGGAGCCACTGGCTGCCCTGCAATCGCGCCGCCGCCATGCCTACCGAGAATGACGGCGAACCGGCACCCCACACCCGCGCCCGCGCCCTGACGGCCGGCTGGCAGTGGAAGATTCCCCTGCAGCACCGCACCGGCAACGGGCACGTCTACTGCAGCGACTACCTCAGCGACGACGAGGCGGTCAGCCTGCTGCGGGAGAACGTGGACGGCGAACCGCTGGCAGAGCCGCGCCTGCTGCGGTTCACCGCCGGACGCCGCAAGCAGGCCTGGGTCAAGAATTGCGTGGCCATCGGTTTGTCCGGCGGATTCCTGGAACCGCTGGAGTCCACCAGTATCTACCTGATCCAGTCGGCCATCATGAAACTGATTCGCAACTTACCCGACGCCAGCTTCAAACAGGTGGAAATCGACGAATTCAACCGCCAGATGAACAACAAGTTCGAGCAGGTACGCGACCTGCTCATCCTCCATTACAAGCAGATCTTCCGGGACGACACCCCATTCTGGAATTACACCCGCAACATGGAGATCCCCGAGGAACTGGCCCACCGCATGGCCCTGTTCAAGCACCGCGGCGTGGTGGCAGTGGAGCAGTCTGAGCTGTTCAGCGAGCCGAGCTGGCTGGCGGTGTTGCTGGGGCAGGGGCTGGTGCCTGACAGCTATGATCCCCGGGCCAACGTGGTGGCGCTGGACGAGCTGACCCGGCGCATGACCCAGATACGGTCGATGATTGCCCAGGCCGCGGACTCCATGCCCAGCCACCTGCAGACCATAAAAGCCCATTGCGCCTCGGACAGCATCGCGGCCTGATGGACAGCAACGAACTGCGCAGCGTAGTCATCGTTGGCGGCGGCCCGGCAGCCTGGACCGCGGCGTCGGTGCTTAGCCGGGCCCTGTCCGCGGCAGATGTTGCCGTAGTGGTGCCGGACGTATCTCACACGACGCCCGCCGCCGAGGCCACTTTGCCGACAATCCTGGGATTTCATCAGCTGCAGGGCCTCAATGAACCCGAGGTGCTGCGGCAGCAAAAGGGTAGCTTCCGGCTGGGAACCCGGTTCCAGGACTGGAACGAGCCAGGTCACCGGTACATCAATCCCATCGGCGCCCATGGCGCCAGCATTGAGTTCGTTGCCTTTCACAACTACGCGGTCAAGGCCCGCCAGAATGGCGAGGTCCGACCGTTCAACGAGTACTCTCTGGTGGCCATGGCGGGTGACCGGGGCCGGTTCAGCCACCCGGTCAATGATCCCAATTCAGTGCTTTCCACCATGCGATACGCGCTGCATCTGGACGCTGCCGCTGTTGCCCGAAGTTTTCGGCAGCGCGCGGAGGCGGCAGGCGTCACGGTCATCAACGGATCGGTGGCGTCGCTGCAGCGCCATCCTGACAGCGGCTTTATCCAGACCCTCAACCTGGACAACGGCAGCAGCATTTCAGGCGATCTGTTCGTGGACTGTTCAGGTCCGGGCGCGGTGTTGATGGATGCGCTGGAAGAGCCGTGGGAGGACTGGTCCCACTGGTTGCCCGCCAACCGAAGCCTGCGGGTGATATCGTCCGGGAAACCCGATCCTGACCCGTTAACGCGGATTATCGGCAAGGACGGTGGCTGGCTGCGCCAGGTCGAATCGAGCCATCAGACCGAACACCGGCTGGTGTTCTGCGACGCCATGCTGGATGAGGAGTCGGCCCTGGCCACCCTGTCGGAGGCCACCGGTAAAGTCTCCGATGTCCTGGACCAGCGGGTTCAAAACCGCATGCGCCGTCAGCCCTGGTCAGGCAACTGCCTGGCGCTGGGCGCCGCGGCTGGCGGCTTTGAACCCCTGCAGATGGACGAACTGCACCTGGTACACACCGGGCTGATGCGTTTTGTGGGCCTGCTGCCGGACCGCAGCTGCCACCCGGCCCTGGCCAGCCAGTACAACCGGGTAACCCGGCAGGAGTGCCGGAACATCCGGGATTTCCTGGTTGCCCACTACCGGGCTACCGCCCGGGACGGTGAGTTCTGGCGCCAGGCACGGGCCTCAGAGCTGCCGGATTCCCTGGCCCACAAACTGGACCTGTTCGCGGTGCACGGCCAGGTTGCGTTCTACGAGGATGAGACTTTCCCCGAGCCGAGCTGGGTATCGCTGTGGCTGGGGCAGGAACAGTGGCCGGCCGGCCACGACCTGGTGCTCGACGGATATGATTTCGAACGGCTGCGGCAGCGCTTCGACCAGATGGCAGAATTGATCCAGCAGGCCGTGGCCGGCATGCCGACCCACGGGGAATACCTGCAGAGATTTGCCCGGGCCTGAGGCGGGTTATTTGATCCGCTTCACCTTGACGCTGCGGTTGGATCCCTCCACGTAGAGCCGCCAGGACCCGCCGACCTTCGGCTCAATCCTGACCTCGGGGCTGTCCACGGTGCGCCGACCCCAGCGGCCGCCCTGAGCCTGCTGCCAGACCATGCCGTTTTCCAGTTTAAAGGTGGTCTTGCCACTCCAGCCTTCGAAGGGCCCGTCAATGCGGCTGACGATGGTGCTTCGCTTGCGCTTGTATTCGAAGCCCTGGCCCGAGGGCGCTGCTGGCGCGGGCGCCTGCTGGGACGCCGGTTGGGGGCTGGTGGTGGCCACGCTTGCCGATGCGGTCGCCGCGGGAGCCGAGGGCGCTGCCGGCGGCGGCGTGGGTGCCGTCATCCGCTTGCCGCGAATCCAGTCGTTCAGGAACCGGAGTTCCTCCTTGCTCAGTTTCTCAAGCCCGGCCTGGCGGAATTCCTCGCCGGTCATCTGCTCTTCCAGGGAACTGAGCTCGGAGGCATACAGCGGCGTGGCCAGCAGCAGTGCCAATGCAGCGATCAACAGTCTTGTCATGGGGCAGTCTCTCCGGTCAATCAATTCCAGCGCGGTGCGCACCGGCGCCAAGTCTAACGCAAGAGCAGGACTTGCCGGAACCGCCCGGACTACTTTGCCAGCAGATTCAGCGCGGCGGCTGTCATGGCCCGCACGCCGGTACTGATGGTGGGCTCGGGATCCGGCGCGAAGGCGGCGGAGTGCAGCGAGGGCAGGCTGGCATTGCCGTTGATATAGTCCTGGTGCAGCCCGGCCTCCACGGTTCCCAGCCGGAACATGAGGCTGGGAATCTTCGGTTCCACCGCGCCGTAACGCCCGAAGTCCTCGCCGACCATTTCGGCGTTGATGGCGACAATGGCGTCAGCTCCCAGTTCGTCGCCGAAAACCTTCAGGATCCGCTCGGTGAGTTGCGGGTTGTTGTAAGCCGCCGGAGTGTACTCATCCAGCACGGTGACCGCAGGCAGCTGGTCCTCACCCATGCCGGCAGCCAGGGCGGTATTGCGGGCAATGCGCCGGATGGATGAGATGGTCTGGTTGCGGACCTCCGGCGAGTAGGAGCGCAGGGTCAGCTGCAGTTTGACCTGGTCGGGGATGATGTTGTGCTGAGTGCCGCCGTGAATTGAGCCCACGGTGACCACCGCTGGTTCGAATGGAGACACTTCCCTGGACACGATGGTCTGCAGTGCCAGCACGATCTGGGACGCCAGCACCACCGGATCCTTCGATCGGTCCGGGTAGGCACCGTGTCCGCCGCGGCCCTGGACCAGCAGGTCCACTGAATCCACGTTAGCCATGAAGTAACCTGACACCGCACCTACGGTTCCTGCACGCAAGTCCGACGCCACGTGCAGTGCAAGGTTGTAGTTGGGTCGCGGAAATTCCTCGAACAGGCCCTGGGCCAGCATGGCCTTGGCGCCGCCGCTGCGTTCTTCCGCGGGCTGGGCGATCATGATCAGGGTGCCGCTCCAATCATCGCGGCGTCGGTTCAGTTGCCTGGCAGTACCGACGAAAACCGACATGTGGATATCGTGGCCGCAGGCATGCATGACGTAGGTGGGATTGCCGTCGCGGTCCGGCGCCTGGGCCCGGCTGGCGTAGGGCAATCCGGTCTGTTCCCGGACAGGCAGACCGTCCATGTCCGCTCGTATCATCAGCACCGGACCGGGGCCGTTCTCCATCACACCCACTACACCGTGGCCGCCATAGTTACGGGTGACCTCAAACCCTGCCGCCTCCAATTCGTCGCCCATGCGGCGGGCGGTTGCCACCTCTTCGAAAGACAGCTCCGGGTTCTGGTGCAGGTGCAGGTACAGCGATTCAAGGAACGCCCAGTCGCTCTCCACCGCGCTGGCAAGCTGGGCCTGCGCGGAGTTCCACGCCAGCCCCAACAGGACAAATAGAGCAAAGCACCTGGTCATGACCGGTCCCCAGTTGATAGAAAAAGTTGCCGCAACCAATAAATCTGGCACATGGAAGGGCCAACGGCCCAAGCCCGCAAGCGAAGCAAAACCGCGTTTTGCGCAGCGCCCGCGAGCGGGAGTAAGCAACTATCGGCATGGCCGTCGGAAAGTATAGGCCTTCCTATCGCCCACTTCGGATGTCCCGTCTTGCGGATAAAAAAAGGGCCGTCTGTCCAGACGGCCCTGCCCTCCATGAGTGCGCCTCTCGCCTTCCCCATATTGCCCCTCTTTAGTCGGGCGAGAAACGTAAACCGGTTAAATATCACCGGTTTGCGCGTCCATGATAGTCGAAAAAAATCCGGGATATCAAACGGATTGAGGTTCCGCGTGGCGCTGGTGCGCCAGCGTCTCGACTTGAAAACTGTATATTTATACAGTATTTTGCCCCAATGAAAAGTCGCGGCGCACTGTCCAACCCGGTTAACCGGTTTTTCAGCACCCATGTTGAAGCCGACAGCGAACATCTGGGTGCGGCGGCGGGCTCAGGAGATGACTGGCAGCCGCAAAAGCTGCATACCCGGGTGTCTCGGGAACAGGCGCGCACGCTGATCACCCGCAATGCCTCACCGGATGTACCGTTCAACCTGTCTATCAATCCCTACCGCGGCTGTGAGCACGGCTGCATCTACTGCTATGCGCGCCCCAGCCACGCATACCTGGATCTGTCCCCGGGCCTGGATTTCGAAAGCCGGCTGTTTGCCAAGGTCAACGCCGCCTGGGTGCTGGAGCGGGAACTGGCCCGTCCGGGTTACCGCTGCGAGGTTATAGCCCTCGGGGCCAACACCGACGCCTACCAGCCGGTGGAAAAAACCCTGGGCATCACCCGGCAGCTGCTGGAAATGATGCTGGAATTCCGCCAGCCGGTGGCCATCATCACCAAGGGCACCGGCATCTTGCGGGATCTCGACCTGCTGTCCAGGCTGGCCCGGCAAAACCTGGTGACCGTCACCATCAGCGTGACGTCGCTGGACCCCTCCATCAAGCGCAGCCTGGAACCCCGGGCAGCGTCTCCGGCGGCAAGGCTCAGTGTCATCCGTTCGCTGCGTGAAGCGGGCATACCGGTTTCGGTGCTGATGGCCCCCATCATTCCCAGGATTACGGACCATGAAATCGAGTCGGTGCTCAAGGCTTGCGCTGCTGCCGGCGCCAGTGGGGCAGGGTACATCCTGCTGCGCCTCCCGCTGGAGGTGCGGCCGCTGTTCAACCAGTGGCTGGAAACTCATTTTCCTGAACGGGCCGCCGCCGTGATGAGCCTGATGCGACAATGCCGCGGCGGGCACGAGTACCGCGGCCGCTTTGGCGAGAGGATGAAAGGAACAGGGCCCGTGGCGGAACTGATTCGGCAGCGATTTGAAAAAGCCGTGCGCCGGCTGCGCCTCGGTGAGCAAGAGGAATCCCGCAGCAGCCTGGACACCCACAGCTTCCGGGTGCCGCCCCGGACGGGGGATCAACTCAGCCTGTTTTAGTGTCTGCCGCTGACCTGGGCCGGGATGTCGCCGGACAGATCCAGCTTCATGCCGGGCCTCGTTAAACTGGCGTCCGCGCCGTCTTCCCGCAGCACCTGCCTGAATGCCTCGGCCGAATCGATTTCTCCATGGACCAGAAACACCGGTGGCCTGTTGGCGAATCCCCGGTACCAGCGCAGCAGGTCTTCCTGGTCGCCGTGGGCCGATAGCCCGCCGACGGTATGGATCCTGGCCGAGTTTCGAATGGTCTCGCCATGGATCTTGATGTAGTCGTGCCCATCGACCATGCGGCGTCCGATGGATCCCCTGGCCTGGTAGCCCACAATCATTACGTGGCACTGGGGACGCCACAGGTTGTGCTTGAGGTGATGCAGGATTCGCCCTCCGGTACACATGCCGCTGCCGGCGATGATGATGGCGCCACTCTCCATCTTGTTCAGCGTCATGGAGTCTTCCCGGCTGCGGGACAGCTGCAGGTTTGGCAGGGGCGGCATCTTGCGAACCTTGATCAGTTCCCTTGCCTCGTCGTCGTACAGGTGGGGATAGTTCCAGTAGATCTCGCTGGCCTCGATGGCCAGGGGACTGTCCAGGAATACCTGCCATCGATCCACCCGCCAGTCGTCGTAATTCATGCCCAGCTGGTAGAGGATTTCCTGGGATCGGCCGACGGCGAAGGCCGGGATCAGGATATTGCCGTGATCGGAGCGGGCCTGTCGGACCACTTCGCCGATTTCTTCGATCGTGTCGCTGCGTTCCCGGTGACGGCGCCCGCCGTAGGTGGTCTCCATCAGGACCAGGTCGGCCTGGTCCAGGGACTCCGGGTCCCGCAGGATGGGTGTTTCGTACTGGCCCAGGTCACCGCTGAATACCAAGCGTCTGCTGACCCCGCCGTCGCGGATATTTACCTCCACCACGGCCGACCCCATGATGTGTCCGGCGTCGTGGTAGCGAACCTCTACGCCGGGGATCGGCGAGAACGGTTCCTTGTATTTTTTGCCCTGGAACAGGTGGATGGCTTCGTCGGCGTCCGACCGTCGGTAAAGGGGTTTGACCTTCGGCAGGTTTTTGCGCGCCCGGCGGCGGTTTTCGTGTTCGGCGTCCATTTCCTGGATGAAGGCACCGTCGGCCAGCAGAATCCGGCACAGGTCCCGGCTGGCGTTCTGGGCGTAAATGGGACCGGAGAAACCGCGCTTAACCAGCAGCGGCAGCCGCCCGGAATGATCGATATGGGCGTGGCTCAATACCACCGCATCAATCTTTGAGGGCTCAAACGGAAAAGGGTCCCGGTTGCGCGCTTCGTTCTTGCGTCCGCCCTGGATCAGTCCGCAGTCCAGCAGCAGTTGCCGCCCGCCGACGCGCAGAATGTGACACGAGCCGGTCACTTCACCGGCGGCACCAAAAAATTCGAGCTCCATTGTTTCTTTCCCTGTCCGCAGTCATCGGGATGATAAGTCGCGCGCCGTGCCGCAGCCAACACCGGGATGTCAACAAGTGACAACAGCAAAAAGGCCGCCCCCGGACTGCGGGAGCGGCCTTCTGCCGGTTCAAACTTCTGGCGAAGAACTCAGTTGTTGCGGATACTGATGGATCCGTTGACGGTATCCAGGCTCAGGCGGCCACCGCCCGACCCCAGTTTTCCGCGCAGGTCGCGCCCGACGAACCCCTTCTCCACCGGCAGGCCAAAGTCGTTCTTCAGGCCACCGTGCACAGTTTCCGCGCGGATATCCACGTCGGCGGAGTCGGGCATGTAGACAACAATTTTGCCGTTGACCGAATCGATGGAAACACGCTGGTCGTCGCCAAACCGGTCGAACTGGGCTTTGATGCTGCCGTTGACCGTGCTCAGCTTGGCGTCGGACTGAAGCTCGCTGACTTCTATGTCACCGTTGACGGTATCCGCATCAACCCGGCCGGACACACCCTCGATTCGCAGTGAACCGTTGACGGTCTCCACGGATTCCAGTTCGGCGCTGCGGGGCACTTTCAGCGTGTAGCTCACCGATGCGCCACCGTCACCACCCCACCAGCTCTTGCTCTTGGTGTGCACGGTTTCGATGCGGAGATGGCTGGGATTGTCCTTAATCTTGACCTTGACCCGATCCAGGGCCTTGTCGGATTTGCCGGTAATCCGGTATTCGACCCGGACGTCGGACCCGTCCCAGCCCATGATCTCGATACTGCCGTTGACGTTCTCAATCGTGACTTTTCCACCCTCGTCCAGAGCGTAGGAGTCGGTGACCTCTTCCAGGACCCGACCCAGCGCTGCGGAGCTTGCCATCAGCAGACCGAATGCCGCGACCAGGGCAGCGGTAAAAACTGTGTTCTTTCTCATTGTCCTCAACCTATGGCGTTTTGTTGGCTTCCTGTGAGATTTGATGCCTTCAGGCCGCCCGGGGTTTAAATTGTCTCACACGGTAAACCATAGATGAGGCTTGTGGGCTGTCTTGGGCTATCATAGGCCGGTGAAAACCATTGCTTTTTTCAATCTGAAAGGGGGCGTAGGCAAAACCGCGGCCGCCGTCAACACCGCATTCAGTGCTTCATCCTCAGGGGTCCCAACCGTGTTGTGGGATCTGGATGCCCAGGGTGCCGCCAGCTGGTATCTACTGGGTAAGACCACCAAGGCGCCGATGAAGAAGATTTTTACCCGGGACAGTCCCCTGGGAAAGGCATTGAAGCATTCGCCTTACCCGCGGCTGGACGTGATTCCGTCGGCATTTTCCAATCGCAACGTGGACGTGCTGCTGTCGGTGATGAACCTGCGCCGCAAGCTGCTGAACAAACTGTCCAGTCCCCTGGGAGAAAGCTACGAACTGCTGGTTTTTGACTGCCCGCCAAGCCTGTCCACCCTGGCGGACCATGTGTTCTATGCATCAGACGCCATTGTGGTGCCGGTGATACCCACGCCGCTTTCGCTGCGCGCTTTCGAGCAGGTCAAGGAGTATCTACTGAAAAAGGGCCAGAGCACGGCCAAGATCCTGCCCTTTTTTTCCATGGTGGACCGGCGCAAGAAACTGCACCGTGAATGGCTGTATGACCCCCCCAAGGCCTTGAAGAAACGCCTGAAAACCTATATTCCTTATTCTGCCGTAGTAGAGAAAATGGGACTCGAAGGAGCGCCGGTTGGTGCTTTTGCGCCGAACGATCCGCTGGCTGAGACAATGACCGGGCTGTGGCAGGATATTTCCAGGAAAATCCGAATCGAAGGTCCCTAGCGGGACTCGGGGGACACCTTAGTAACATTAAGTTATACTAATATAAGCACCGTAAATCTGAATACTGGAGAAGTAAGATGGACAACACTTCAAACCCCAACCGCCGAAAGTTCCTCAAGACTGTCGCGGGCAGCGCCACCATTGTGCCGGTGGTACTGGCAGGCGGAACCGGCAGCGCGTTCGGCCAGGACCTGCCGAAGCTTGCCGCGGACGATCCCACCGCTGTGGCCCTGGGCTACGTGGAAGACACCGCCAACGCCGACAAGGCCAAGTTCCCCAATCACAGCCCGGATCAGAAGTGTGAGAACTGTCAGCTCATCCTCGGCGCTGACGGCGCAGACTGGCGTCCCTGCTCGATTTTTCCCGGAAAGTCTGTAGCCAAGGACGGCTGGTGTTCCGCCTGGGTGAAGAAGGCGGGCTGATTGACTGACCGATAAACCGTTGACTGCGAAAGGGCCGGCAACCGCCGGCCCTTTTGCATTCATGGTGGGCACTCCGGCAACCAATCCAGGAGCCGCGGGTCAGACGTAGTCATGAAGCTTGATCGCAAATCCTGGCGACTGCTGTGGCTGGGTGTCGGCCTGCTCGGCCTGCTCTGGCTGATCAACCGGCCGCCGACGGTTCCGAGTACCTCAACTCCGGCCCGCGGAGACATCGAAGAACTGGTGGAGGCCTTGTGGTCGGCGGATGCGGTGGGTGTCAACCGGGCACTGGCCGCGGGAATGTCTGCAGACCAGGCACTGGATCATCAGGGAACGCGACCCCTGCACGTGTTGTTTTTCGGTCCCGGCTGCAGCCTGGACCAGCGGCCCACGGGCGATGGCACCCTGGCTGTGTTGGAACTGCTGCTGACGGGGGGTGCAGACGTCAACCTGGCCGACGCGCGTAACAACACGCCCCTGATGATGGCGGCCGCCGAGTGCGACGCCAGGGTCGTGCAGCGCCTGCTCCAGGCCGGCGCCGACATGTACGCCACCAACCGTGTTGGGCTGACCCCGTTTGAAATGACCCTGTCCAACGTCAGCGACGCTGCCGAGCCGCTACTGGCGGCGGGTTTTCGATTGAGCAGTGAGCAGGTGGCGGACTACCAGGCCATCTATCACGACGAGCCTGAAATCCTGGATCTTGTTGTCCGGGCAGCGCCTTAGTTTATCCGCAAGACCGTACATCCATGCACGGCTAGCGGGCTATCGCGCCCTGTGGTGACCGGTGACGCTTGGCACAAGGATGTGCTAACGCGCGAAGCGCGCGAGCGAAGCAAAACTGCGTTTTGCGTAGCGACCGAGCGAGCTATCGCGCCCCGTGGTGACCGGAGACGCTTGGCACAGGGATGTGCCAACGCGCGAAGCGCGAGAGCGAAGCAAAACCGCGTTTTGCGTAGCGCCCGCGAGCCGTACATGGATGTACGGTCTCGCGGATAAACTATCCCCTCTATTCCTGTTCCCGGGAGACGTTCAATGACATCGGGGTCAGCGTCTCATTCCAGACGGTCCCTTCATTCCACGCCGAACTCTCGTTCCACATGGATCCTTCGTTCCACACAGAGCCTTCATTCCAGACTGAACCTTCGTTCCAGACCGAGCCTTCATTCCAGAACGAACCCTCGTTCCAGACCGATCCCTCGTTCCAGAAGGAGCCCTCATTCCAGACTGAACCCTCGTTCCAGAACGAGCCTTCGTTCCAGAATGAACTTTCGTTCCAGACACTTCCGTCGGATTGAACAATTTTGAACCGGCCATTGGCCTCGGCACGGGTTGGGCCCTTGTGATGGACACCGGCCAGGTCTGACTGGAGGTCCAGCCCCTGGTTGGCACAGTTTTCAATTGCAGACGTTGCTGCCAGATACGCATTGACCATGCCGGCGCCCTGCCGGAAGGGACTGTAGGCCCAGTCGCTGTTGCCCAGCTTCGCAGCCTTGGCGCCAGACATCAGCTTGCACTTGATGTCATCGTTGCTCAGGGACGGGTCGAACTGCAGCAGCAGTGCCGCCACGCCGCTGACCACCGCGGCTGACTGGGAGGTACCTGAAGCCATCAGGTAGTCCGAATCCGTGTAATCTTCGTTGCCGGCCAGTTCCCAGGCCAGGGTGCTGGCCGCGCCGGCGTAACCCAGCATGTGACCGCCAGGCGCCACCAGGTCCGGCTTGATGAATCCTTCGTGGGTGGGGCCGGCACCGGAGAACGAGGTGACCCGGTCGTCAGACAGGTCTGAGGTGGTGAAGTTGTTGGTCATGGCGCCGACTGTGATCACATACGGCACGTTGCCGGGAACCGTGATGCTCATGGGATCCGGGCCCTGGTTGCCCGAAGATGTCACGACCACCAGTCCGGCCTCCCACAGGCGCATGACCGCCTGGTTCACCGGATCATCCCAGTAGTGGGACTGAACTTCGGCGCCGAACGAGAGATTGACGATGCGCGTGCCGTACTGGTTCCTGGTGTCAAGCACCATGTCCAGTGCCTGAATCACACCCGAGTACGTGCCGCTGCCGTTGCTGTCAAAGGCCTGGAAGGACACGATATCGGCTCCCGGCGCGATCCCCATCTTGCCGGCGCTGCCGCAGGCACCCGGGGCGCCGGCGCTCTGGGTTGCCACGCTTACCACATGGGTGCCGTGTCCGTTGTAGTCATTATTCTCGTTGATGACGGAGTGTTGGCCCTTGACCCGGGAATTTCCGTTACCCTTGGTCATGGCGGGTGCCGCCAGGTCGATACCCGAATCCACAAAGGCAATGGTCACGCCGGTGCCGTCGATGCCGGCACTATGGGCCAGCGTGGCGTCCACCATGTCCGCAGCGTAAGAACCGGGATTGGTCCGGGACTGAACCACGCGCACATTGTCCAGGGTGACCAGGGCATTCGAACCCCGGGCGTACTCAAGCTCCAGCTCCACCCAAACCTGCTCGCCGGCGAACTGTGCCAGATTGTAGGTGAGTGTGCGTTGTTCGCCCGGTGTCAGCTTGTACTCTTCCAGCTTGTGGTCGTTCCACCATTGGTCGCCAATGATGATTTCGATCTCCAACTGAGCGCCATGTGGGATGGCGTCATTGGCGGTCAGGTCGAAAGAGAGGAATCCATAGTGATCCGGGTATAGCTGAACCTTGCGCAGAGCGCCGGAATCCACGTAGCTGTCCGCCTTGAGATAGAGTTTTCCGTTGTCTACCCATGCGTGCCCGCTGGAGGGGCCATTGTTCTCGTCGGATTCGTTCCAGTTGTTGAGCCAGCTCGTGTTCCCGTCGTTGGCGCTGTAACTGTGGTCGGTCTCGAACTGGTCCATCACCAGCCATTCCTCACAGGAAAGGGGGTCGCCGGCAGTCTCTACGGTCAGCTTGCGGTCCCGAAACAGGCGCAGACCATCCACCCGGTCCAGCTGGTCAATCTGTGATGGCGTCAGTTCGGCACTCACGGCGTTGATAATGTCGAGCTGGGCCAGTACCGGAATGTCTTTTTCCGCCAGGTGCCGTTCAATGGTGCTGATGTTCTGACCGGAGATAATGTAGGACTGAGTGGCCTCGGCGGCGGAGTCTTCCTTGCCAACTACGGCCATGGTGGTGATGCCCAAAGATGCGGTCACGATTGCCGCGATCTGAATTTTTTTTGTGTTCATGAGTCCTTCCAAGATCCGTATGGAACGATGTGATGGCGGTGGTTTTAGCAGGAAATCCCAGTTGTATGTTTTAAACCTTGCAAGTAACCGAATCTAACGAACTGTGTCGTACTGTAACCGTAAGATCCGGCGGAGACGGCAGGAACTACCGACCTTCGACGTTACCTGCAAGCAACAGTCGTGCCATAATTTAACTTGTTGATTTAACTGGTTTTATGAGACCAGGCTATTGAAAAAAATGGCTCCCCACCGTTTTTTTGGGAAAAAGGTGATCCATGGACAGTCATTTTTTTGCTGTCAGGCGCCTCCAGCTGGATTTCGCAGAGCAGGGGTACAGAGAAAGGCCAGAAAGGGTTCCTGGGCGATTTATTGTTTTGAACCCCTCAGATTGAGATCAGGAAAACGGTCGCGCTGGGGCACAACCCAGTTACCCCTTGGTGCCATAGACGGTCATGAACAGCTCAACACAGGATTCCACGTACCGGTCAGTCTCTTCAGCAGAAGGCGCCTCCGAGATGTTGAGCAGGGCCATCATGTGGGCATCGCCCTGGATCATGTACAGAAAGTGTCTGGCCGCCAGCGCCGTGTCTTCGATCTGAAGCTGTCCCCGGGCCACCTGGCGATCCAGATAGTCGGCAAAGATTTCCTTCATCATCGCTGGACCCGCCTGGTAGAACAGTTCGGACAGCTTGGGATTGGATTCGGCATGGGCGCACATCAGGCGTTTCATGCGCACGGCCTCGGGCGACAGGAGCAGCGCGTTGAAGTGCTGACCGATGCGGCTCAGTCCTTCGCGGGCTGGGAGGTCGTGATCCAGCAGGGCGGGTCCGAGGCCATATTCCTCCATCTTGCAGGTGACGCAGGAGGCAAACAGCGCATCCTTGTTGCCGAAATGGCTGTACACGGTCTGCTTGGACACGCCCGCCCGATCGGCGACCAGGTCCATACTCACTCCGTCATAGCCGTTTTCCAGGAACAGGTCCGCGGCCGCGGACAGCATCGCCTCTTTCTTTTCTTCGCTTTTGGGGCGCCCTTTGGCGGCGGTCGACACGATTAAGACTCCTCCAGGCCTGATCTATGGCATTCACACGGCCATGACTTTTATCACACTAGACTGTCCAGTCTAGTTATTCTAGACTTCATTCTAGACTCATCGGTCCAGTATAGTAATGGCGGCGTCAATGAAAAATTCAAGAGCTTTTTCTTTTTCTTTTCAATCGGTTGCGATCAGGACTGCCCTGGTTTCGATGATTGGCCTGGCTGTTGCTGCCTGCAGCGACAGTTCCGCCACTCGCCAGGAAACGGTCATTGTTCACCCAGTGACCGTGCATACCCTGTCCCGCCAGAACGAGTTTAGCATCACCCGGGACTTCGCCGGGCTGGTGATCACCGCTCAGAGCACGGACATCGGCTTCGAGCTGGCCGGCAAGGCCGTGGAACTGGCCGTTGACGAAGGCGAAACGGTGCAGCAGGGCCAGATTCTGGCGCGGATGGACGTGCAGCTGCTGCAGGCTGAGCGGGACGAGCTGACGGGCCAGAAGCAGGAGCTGCAGGCCCAGCTGGAACTGAACCAGCTCGACACCGACCGAATCAGCGAACTCAAGCAAAACAACTTTGCCTCCCAGCAGAGATTCGACCAGCTGCGCACCGAAAAGGCCTCTCTTCAAGCGCGGCTGGGCCAGGTCAACGCCAGCCTGGACGCCAACGCGACGCGACTGGACAAATCAGTGCTCAGGTCACCGTTTTCCGCCACTGTCAGCCGACGGTTCGTTGATCAGGGCACTGTGGTGCAGGCTGGAGACCCCGTGTTTCGTCTGCTGGATGCCGGCCCCCTGGAGGCCCGCGTGGGCCTGCCCGTTCGGGTTCTGGACTCTGTACAGCCCGGTGATGCGGTCGAAATGAGCGTTGGCGGGCAGCCTTACCAGGGCGTCGTCATTGCCCGGGGTCGCGATGTCACCCGGTCTACCCTGACCGTGCCCGTTCGCGTCGCATTACCTCTGGAGGTCCAGGCGGTTGCCGGCGACCAGGCCTATCTGCGCCTGGACGAGTCCATTGCCCAGGAAGGATTCTGGGTGCCCCTGGAGGCGCTGACCGACGGTCTGCGTGGCTTGTGGAACCTTTACGTGGTGATTGACGGAGCTGCCGGTTCACCGGTGCTCGAAGCCCGGGATGTCCGCGTGCTGTACGCCGACCAGACCCGGGCCTTCGTCAGCGGCGCCGTTACCGACGGTGAGTCCATTGTTTCTTCCGGGCTGCATCGACTGGTGCCGGGGCAAACCGTCCGGGTCCAGCAGCCAATGGCGATGAGGTAGCGACATGCTGGGAGACTACCTGCGAAATGGCCGCTTTCTGGCCCTGTCCATCGCCCTGCTGCTGGTGGCGGGCATGGCTGCCCTTAGTACGCTGCCGAGGACCGAAGACCCGCGGGTCATGAACCGTATGGCCCTGGTGCTGACCCCGTTTCCCGGCGCCACAGCAGAGCGGGTGGAGGCGCTCATATCAGAGCCCATCGAGAATGAGCTGCGCCGGTTGCCCGAGGTCAAGGTGATCGAGTCAACCTCCAGACCTGGCCTGTCCTCGGTTCGCATCGAGCTGAAAGACTCGGTCAGCGACACGTCCCCGGTGTGGTCCAAGGCCCGGGACTACGTGGCCGACGTGCAGCCTGAACTGCCCGCCGGAGCCGGCGTTCCCCAGGTGTTTGACGATCGCGGCTATGCCTTCACCACCATGATTGCGCTGACCTGGAACGGTCCCGGTCAGGCTGATCGGGGCATTCTCTACCGCTACGCCCGGGAACTGGAAACCCGCATGCGCAGCGTCAGCGGCACCGACCTGGTGCGGGTTTATGGCGATCCCGGGGAAGAGGTGCTGGTAGAGGTGGACGCCGCGCGCCTGGCCGACCTGGGCCTGCCGGCTGACGCCGTGGCCACCGCCATCCGCCGGAGCGACTCCAAGGTTGCCGCCGGCGTGCTCAGCAATACAACCAACCAGATCCAGGTGGAAGTCGCCGGCGAGCTGGATTCCCTGGAGCGCATTCGCGAAATCCCGGTGGTAGTGGCCCGCAGCGGCGAAACAGTCCGCGTCGGTGACCTCGCCCAGGTCAGCCGAACCGTCGAGTATCCCGCGCCTGAACTGGTCTACGTGGACGGTGAGACGGCCCTGGTGGTGGCGGTGCGGATGCTGCCCGATGTGCGGGTCGATCGCTGGCACGCCTCGGTAATGGAATCGCTGGAGCTGTTCAAGGCTGGCGCCGCGGCCAATATCGGGTTCGAAGTGATCTTCGAACAGAACTCCTATACCCAGGATCGCCTCGGGTCCCTGGTGATGAACGTGGTGATGGGCTTCCTGCTGATCCTGTCCATCCTGCTGGTCACCCTGGGCGTCCGTGCCGCCGTGGTGGTGGCCCTGGCCCTGCCCCTGACCGCTGCATTTACCCTGGCGGTGATGAAGTTCTGGGGTCTGCCCATCCACCAGATGTCGGTGACCGGCCTGGTAGTGGCCCTGGGGATCATGGTGGACAACGCCATCGTGATGGTCGACCTGATCCAGCAGAAAAAGCGCGAAGGCAAACGGGCTTTGCAGTCCATGCTGGAAGCCATCAGCCACCTGTGGCTGCCGCTGATGGGATCCACCCTGACCACGATCCTGGCTTTTGCCCCTATCGCCCTGATGCCGGGCCCGGCCGGGGAATTTGTGGGTGGCATTGCCCTGTCGGTGATTTTCTCCCTGGTGGGTTCCTACATTATTTCTCACACCGTCATCGCCGGACTGGCCGGACGCGTGCTGCGCCTGTGTCCTCGCGGCGACCAGGGCGGGATGATGTGGCACGGAATTCAGGTGCCGGCCCTTGCCGGGTGGTTTCGCTCGCTGTTGGGCAGGGCCCTGGACCGGCCCAGGCTCACTCTGGCCCTGGTTCTGGTGCTGCCGGTGACCGGTTTCTGGGCGGTTACACAGATGACCGAGCAGTTCTTTCCGCCAGCCGATCGGGATATGTTCAATATCGAAGTCCGGCTGCCGCCCCAGAGCAGCATTCTGCGAACCGACACCCTGGCGGAAGCCATCAGCCAGCGGCTGGCCGACGAGCCATCCCTGGTTCGCCAGGCCTGGTTCCTGGGCAATGGCGCACCCTCGTTTTACTACAACATGATGACCAACAGCGACGGCGAGCCGCAGTTTGCCCAGGGCATGATCGAAGTAGCGTCCTTCGACGATGCCAACCGGCTGATCCCGCAGCTGCAGCAGGAACTCGACAACACCTGGCCGGAAGCCCAGATCCTGGTGCGCAAGCTGGAACAGGGCCCGCCATTCAAGGCGCCCATCGAGATTCGTCTGTATGGTCCCAGCCTGGACCGCCTGACGAGCCTGGGCCATGAAGTGCGCCGACTGCTGCACGAGACCCCGGACGTGGTCCACACCCGGGCCTCACTGGAGGGCGCGCGGCCCAAGGCCATGCTGCGGACCCGAGAGGAGGTCTCGCGCCAGACTGGATTGGAACGCACCGATATTGCGCGCCAGCTGCAGGCTGGTCTGAGCGGCACCATGGAGGGGTCACTGTTGGAAGGGACCGAGGAGCTGCCGGTGCGCGTGCGCGTGGGAGAAGCCAGCCGCAATGACCTGGGCGACCTGGGCGGGCTGTACCTGGCGCCGGAGGCGTTTACCGACAGCCGGGATTTCGGCGGCCTGCCTGTTTCGGCCCTGGCGACCCTCGAGCTGACCCCGTCCCGGGGCGCCATCAGCCGGCGTGACGGCGAGCGTGTCAACACCGTGGAAGCTTACCTGCGTGCCGATATTCTGCCGGAGATCGTTCTGGCTCGTTTCCAGCAGAAGCTGGACGAATCCGGGTTCATGCTGCCGGCCGGATATCGTCTGGATTACGGCGGTGAGTCGTCCGGACGAAACGATGCGGTGGGCAACCTCATGGCCAACGTGGGCATCATCGCGGTGCTGCTGGTGCTGGTGGTGGTGATGTCGTTCAACTCGTTCCGTATCAGCGGCATTATTTTTTCGGTAGCGGCACAGTCTGTTGGGCTGGGCCTGCTGTGCGTCTACGCCTTCGGGTATCCGTTCGGCTTTACCGTCATCGTGGCGCTCATGGGCCTGATGGGGCTGGCCATCAATGGCGCCATCGTAATCCTGGCCGAACTGAAATCGAATTCGGCAGCCTGCCGCGGCGACCGTGACGCCATCATCGAGGGCGTCATGACCTGCAGTCGGCACATCAGCTCCACCACCATCACCACGGTGGGGGGATTCATGCCGCTGATCCTGGAAGGGGGTGGGTTCTGGCCGCCGTTCGCCATAGCCATCGCCGGCGGCACGGTGCTGACCACCACGCTGTCGCTGGTGTTTGCTCCGGTTTTGTTCCGGCAGTTCGCCCGGAGACGCGCATTCGACTCCACCACCGACATCCCGCTGTCGGTGCCACGCATCAAGCCCCCAGCGGACCTGCCGGCGTTCAAGCGGAGCGCGTGAAGATTGCTCCGCCGTCACGGCCGGCACCGATGGGGTCAGAGTAAAGGGACAGAGTAAATCGGGATTTACTCTGTCCCTTTACTCTGACCCCGGCTTTGGTGACCCCGGCTTTTGGCCACCGCCCTCCCTGCGAAAATTCCCGAAGGGACCCTGCAGATACAGCTCACCTTGGTGAGCCGCGAAAACCGTCGTTGCCACGGGTTCAAATCGCCGGCGGAACTGGCCACTGCCCAGGGGGATCATGTGCTGACGGCGCCCGCTTCGATTCAGGTAGAGGCGGCCGTCGGCGTACTCCACGTTGAGACCGCCCGGCATGCCGCCAAACCTCCGTGTGACCTCCCGGTATTTCCCGGTCAGACGCCGCAATTCCGCCTCGGGTTGGGGAACGCCTGGCGCAAAGCTGGGTTTCAGGCCCTTGACCAGGGCCGACTCCACGGCGGCGCGCATTTCCCTGAGGACGTCGTTGCGAAAGGCATTGATTACGAGGAAATACCCCAGCCCGGCGTCGCGGCTGTAGCCATAGTGGCTGAGGTAGCCGTCGGCGTCGCCACCATGTCCATGAAACACGAAGCCGTTTCGAACGTACGCGTAATTGCCCAGCCCGTATCCGAAGGACACGCCATGTCGCGCCGCAAGGGTGGAAACGGGCACCTCCATGCGGGCGATGGAACCGGCGGGGAATACCTGTTTTCCGTCCAGCCGGCCCTGGCCCAGCATCATCTGCAGGAACGGCGCCATGTCCTGGATGCGGGCGTTCATGGCACCGAACGGACGATACAGCATGTGCCAGTAGGGCAGAGGGGTTTTTCCATCGCGGTCATAACCCGCGATCAGACCCGCCATGACCTGGCGGGTGGGTTGCAGGGTAGCGGACACCATGCCCAGGGGCTCGAACACCTGTTCGGCCAGGTAGGCCTCGAAATCCCGGTTGGTGGCGACCTCCATGGCGTAAGCCGCCAACCCCGCGCCCGAGTTGGTGTAGGAGCTGTGCAGCCCCGGTGGCCAGCGCAGCAGGCGTGATTCAGGGTCCAGCCTCAGGGCCTCGTCCAGCGGCAGAGCCTGCCGGTTTTCCCATTCCACCCGGCTCATATCGGCCAGGCCGGCCGTGTGCTCCAGCAACTGGGCAACGGTAACCGGATGGGTCTTCAGCCAGGGGTTTATGAAACGGCGCTCTCCGGTCAGGCCTGCAAACGACTGGTCAAGCTTCAGTTCATCGTCCAGTTCCAGCCGCAGGAAGGCCAGGGCGGTGAACGACTTGGTGACAGATCCGACTCGAATGTAGCGATCCGGAGTGACCGTTTGTTTTTGTGTCCAGCTGTCGATGCCGAATCCACGAACGTCGATCAGTTTGTCGACCCCGGTCACCAGCAGCGCGCCACCGGCGATGGATTCACGCTGGCGGATGCGGTCCAGCTCTGACAGCAATTGATCGAAGGCGGCTGAGTCGAACGACGGCTTTGCGCTGAGCGGCAGGCACGAGGCCAGGCAGACCATCAGCGCGCCGAACTGGCGGAGCAGGGGGCTGATGACGGCGTCCGTCCGCGGGTCGATGGAACGCTCCGGCCTCAGTAGAGCTGGTAGGCGTAGACCAGCAGGCCGGTCAATGCCAGCCACATGATGAATATCAGGGGCACGCCCACCCGGACAAAGTCATTGAACTTGTAGCCGCCCGCGTTCATCACCAGCAGGTTGGTCTGGTAGGCCATGGGCGTGCCAAAACTGAGGTTGGCGCCAAACAGCACCGCCAGCACGAACGGTTCAGCGGGCAGCCCCAGCCGGGTGGCGATCTCGATGGCAATAGGTGTGCCGATAACCGCGGCGGCATTGTTGGAGACCACGTTGGTCATCAGGCCCATCAGCAGGATCAGACCCGCCAGTACCAGGGCCGGCGGCAGGCCGAAGGTGGCCGCCAGGAACACCTGGGCCATGAAGGCCGCGCCACCGGTTTTCATCAGCGCGGCACCCAGGGCCAGGCTGGAGACCACGATCAGGATGACCTGGGCCGACAGAGCGCCGGTCGCGTCGCGCCAGCGGATGCAACCGGTAATGATCATCACCAGGCAGCCTGCCAGGGCGCTGACCTCGATTGGCAGCAATCCCAGGGCGGCCAGGGCGACCACCCCCACCATGGTGAGCAGGGCGATGGGCGCCTTGCGGGTGTGGGGCAGCTCAGTAGTGCCGTCCAGCACCAGGAAGTCACCGCTGGATTTACATACACCCAGGTTCTTCGGTGTGGCCTGGACCAGCAGCACGTCGCCGCTCTGCAGCACGACTTCGTCGATGTCCCGGCTCATGCGGTTTTCTTCTTTTTCCTGACGGTGCAGCGCCAGAAACTCGATGCCGTAACGGGACTGCAGCCGCGCCTGGTTCAGGCGGGTGCCTACCAGGGGCGAGGCGCCGGTGATGGCCACCTCGGCCAGCTGTTCGTCACCCGAGGCCAAGGGATGATCCTCGTCCACCGGGTGCTGCCCGGAATACAGCGTGCCGCCCAGGGTGCGGGCGAATTCCCGCAGACGGGTCGGTGTGTCCGAGGTGCTGAGACGGTCACCGGCGCGCAGCTCAACGTCGGGCAGGGGGGTGACAAAAGCGCCCGGGCCGCGCTGAATCTTGTCTACCCGCAGCGCTCCCTCGGTGCGCATCATGGCGGCTGACAGGGTCTCGCCCACCACTGGAGAGTCCTCGTCCAGCACCAGCTGGGCGGTGAACACCCGGGGCGAGGTGCTTTCCAGGGGTGCCTGGCGATCCGGCAGCAACCTGGGCGCAATCAGCCAGAGGTACAGGATGGCGATCAGCCCCGCAATGCCCGCTGGCAGCAGGAAGTCAAACATCTGGAACGGCGCAACGCCCATGTCCTCGGCCACGGACACCACCAGCAGGTTGGTGGATGTGCCGATGGTCGTGGACATCCCGCCTACCAGGCTGGCCAGTCCCATGGGCAGCAGCATCCGGGTTGGCGAGGTGTTGCTGCGCATGGCAACACCCACCAGCAGCGGCAGCATCAGCACGACGATGGGGGTGTTGTTGATAAACGCACTGAGCGCTGCGGTCACCAGCAATGTGGCCAGGAGGGACACCAGCGGGCCGCGTTTCCACAGCCGCGCCAGACTGCGACCCACCGGCTCCAGCGCGCCCGTCCGTACCAGGCCGTTACCGACGATCATCAGCGCGCAAACCGCCACCAGCGCCTTGTGGCCGAAGCCGTAGAAGAACTCGCTGACCTCGACCACGCCGTCGGCTGCCTGGTAGGGAAACAGTCGAAAGCCGACCGCCAGTACCACCAGGACAAACAGGCTGGTGCTTTCCAGCGGGATTTTTTCCCGGGTAAACAGGAACAGCGCCAGCATGGTCAGCAGCAGGACCGCAATAGCGTGTGGATCTGGCAACGCAATATTCATGTTCGTTGCGCTATCTCTTTCCTTTGTTGGTCAAAAAGGGCGGTGTCCGAAAGTTCCAATAAACGGAGGTATTCCAATAGGCTGCGGTGTGCCTAAGGCCAGAAACGACCCATTGCTTACACCGCTCCCGCACTCCCGCAAGCCTGGGCCTGAGGGGATGCAAATTCCTGCCGATCTTTGTACTGCTTTAGGTGAATACAGTCCTATGGATCATCCGACCAAGCGAGCCTCACCACATCAATTAAGCGCTGTCCGATGATGCAGGACAGCTTCAACAGCAGCGGAATGTGGGGCCCGGTCCGCTTGTTGGACTTCCCAAAACTCCCAGTCACTGAAGTATCAATGTCAGAGCGTAAATCGATCTCCCGGTTTGCCGACGATCTGAACTGCCGGGCGTTCAAATACTGGGCGATCCTTAGATTACCATACGCGGATTGTCATTCCGTAAGAGTCGGTCAATCCGTGATTGTTCTGGTTGGACCAGGTTCTCGTGACACAGATTTAACTTAAATACGCCGTTGCATTGGAAGACCCATGGCTAATTCCCGTTTGGCTATGCCGACGCGTACAGCCCTTCCATTTATTCCCGCCGTTACCATGGCCCGGCACGTCAATTGCGCGCGTTCGACGGAATGTGAATCCGAGCTTTGCGTCGGTAGTTTCGGTCAATACAAACAGCCCCGGATTCTAAAACAGCGTGAACGAGTGACGATTCCACCCGGCGTGTTCTTTAAACTTTCTGATGGAGGTCGTCATGCCTAGATTGGGTTTTCGGATCATCGGCACTGGTGTCTGGATGGCATCAACTGCGAACGTTCTCGTGGGCTTTCATCCTTCGGATACGCCAGCCGGCAGCGCACCAACGGGTGGAGGTAGTGAAAGGCTGTTCCAATTTCGCGATTGGGGAGGAGGCGGTGCGGGGCCGCTGGCGATGGGTTATGTTTTTTCAGAAGTGGAAGGCGGCTTTCGGATTCCAACTCGAGACTCATCCAATCGGACATTTCCGACCAATCTGGCGGGAAAACATCTGGAACTCGATTATGGTGGAGGCGTGCTGCTGCCAGGCCACACTGTGGAGAAAGACGTGAAGTTCACTTTTTTTGAACTTGATTCGTCACAGAGAAGATCCACTCTTTTCGAGGACACGTTCCATGTTCCTGTCCACTCAATCATCACGCTGGCTGGTGGCATCAAAGTCGACGGAGTTCTCAACCAACGAAATCTCAGTTCCTGGTTTGCGCAATTTGATTACAACGTAGTCATGAGATATTCCGGCTGAACTGAACAGCGTCGAGACCAGAGCGGACTCGGAACGGTCAAGAGTATTAGCGCCGACCGCACCGCGCTTAAGGGAGCCATGCACCATATGGGATTTGCTTTTGGCCCCGTGCGGACTGGAGCAAAACCCTCCTGTTGGCCGCGAGAGCTGTTCCAGGACTGACTCGCACCAAGAAATTTGCCGCAAGAAGAATTCCAAAATGTTGCACGGCACCCTGGGAAAAAAGCGGGTCCAATGGGCCTGCAGTTTTGGAAGTACTGGACCTAAGTAGTTGAGGGTAGGGAAATACGAACAGAATATTCATGTTCGTTGTCGGATGATCTACCTGGTAGCCCGGGGATTGACGGCGCGGAAGCACCGCCGCTGCGTGCCCAACGAGATTTCCTGGACTAAAAAATCGAGAAACCAAAACGTTGATTCTGGTGCACTTTCGTAAGGGACAGGCAGGCTCTGCAAGCGTCCGCCGCCACGCATGTCAGCCGTCGTTTGCAGCGCGGTCGCGGTGGCGAGTATCCTCAGGGTGTAGGCCGTGCCTCAACCAGGAGCAAAAGTACCCATCGGGACCCGTTGACCATGAGTGAACAGACTGACCTGCCGACACCGTCCAATGCCCTTCCCGGGCGTTCCGACGCCATGCCGGTTCCGGCCAAGCATTATGTGTCGGGCAACGCCCTGGCGCCGCCGTTTCCGGACACCACGGAAACGGCCATATTCGGGCTGGGCTGTTTCTGGGGAGCAGAACGGGCCTTCTGGGAAATCTACGGGGTTTACTCCACCCAGGTGGGATACGCCGGTGGCAGCACTCCCAATCCGACGTATCAGGAAGTCTGCACTGGACGGACGGGACACGCCGAGGTGGTTCGAGTGGTGTTCTACCCCCAGGAGGTCGGCTATACCCAGCTGCTGCGGATGTTCTGGGAAGCCCATGACCCGACCCAGGGCATGCGCCAGGGCAATGACATTGGAACCCAGTACCGCTCCTGCATCCTGACCTGTACCGAGCCCCAGGCCGACGCGGCCGTTGAAACCCGGGACGCCTTCCAGGCCTCGCTTTCAGAATCCGGATTTGGAAGGATTACCACCGAAATCGCGCCGGCCAGGCAGTTCTACTACGCCGAGGAATACCATCAGCAATACCTGGCCAAGAACCCTGACGGCTATTGCGGCCTGGCCGGAACCGGGGTGGCTCTTGGCTGACCCGCGCCGCTGGTGCACGGCGTCACTGATCGCACTGCTTTTCGCCCCGCCACTGCTGGCAGCGGCTCCGGCTCAGGAACAACCCCCGGTACAGACTCGGACCGTCAACGACGGCCAGCTCATCCTGCAGGACGTGCCGGAACTGTCTGCGGAGCTCGCGGCTTCGCTCAATCGCTATCAAAACGTGCGGTCCGCTTCCTTTGCGGACTGGACCGGCGACAGCCGATCCATGTATGTGCTGACCCGGTTTGGCCAGGTGCAGCAGCTGCACCGGGTGGACATGCCCGGTGGCGCCCGGCACCAGCTCACTTTCACCGACGAGCCAGTGCGCAATGTTTCGCGGCAGCCGGGCGGGGATCTGCTGGTGTTCAGCATGGACGCTGGTGGCAACGAATTCTCCCAGGTGTACCTGATGGACCCCGCTACCGGCAGCTACCGGATGCTGACCGACGGCCGCTCCAGGAATACCACCGTCCGCTGGTCCGAGGATGGCCAGCGTATCGCCTGGCAAAGTACCCGGCGCAACGGCCGCTCCAACGACGTGTGGATCATGCAGGTGGCTGACCCGGCGTCGGCCCGTGTGGCGCTGGAGTCTCCCGACGGATCGCTGTGGGGCCCGGTGGAATTCTCCCCCGACGGCGGATCCCTGCTGGTGCAGCAGTACGTCAGCGTCACGGATTCCAGGATTCACCTGCTGGACCTTGACAGCGGTGAAAGCCAGCGAGTGCTTGGCAGCTCCGAGCGGCCCGCGGCCAACCGGGCCGGTGGTTTCGACCATGCCGGCAACGGCCTTTTCTACATCACCGATCGGGATGCGGAGTTTTCCCGCCTGGCTTACCGCACGCTGGAGCCAGGCGCCACGGAACAGATTGTTACCGGCGATATTTCCTGGGATGTGAACGGATTCCAACTGAGTCCGGACGGCACCCGGGCCGCGTTTACCGTAAACGAGGATGGGTTTGGCCAGCTGTACCTGCTTGATCCAGGCAGCCTGCGCTACCGCAAGGCGCCTGACATGCCCGCCGGCCTGGTTTCTTCCATTGAGTTCAGCCCGGACAGCCGACGGCTTGCGGTGGTGCTGAACTCGCCCCAGACGCCCAGCGACAGCTACGTGCTGGACCTGGGTGAGGGCCCGCTGGATTCCGGCAAACTGGTCCGCTGGACTTACAGCGAGGTCGGTGGACTGGACACGAGCCGGTTTGCCGTGCCGGAACTGATACGCTACCCGACTTTCGACCGCGATGGCGACAGGCCCCGGGAGGTCCCGGCGTTCGTATACCGTCCCCAGGGTGAGGGTCCATTTCCGGTCATCATCTCCATCCACGGCGGCCCGGAAAGCCAGTATCGACCCTCCTTCCGTACCAGCGTTCAGCAGTGGATCGACCTGCTGGGTGCCGCAGTGATAGCGCCCAACGTGCGGGGCTCCAGGGGCTACGGTCGCAGCTACGTTTCCCTGGACAACGGCATACTGCGCGAGGATTCCGTTCGAGACATCGGCGCGCTGCTGGACTGGATCCAGACCCAGGATGATCTGGACGCGGACCGGGTGGCGGTCATTGGCGGCAGCTACGGCGGTTACATGGTTCTGGCTTCGGCCGTTCACTACAGCGACCGGTTGAAAGCCGCCGTGGACGTGGTGGGCATCAGCAGTTTTGTCACTTTTCTTGAGAACACCCAGGACTACAGGCGTGACCTGCGCCGGGCCGAATACGGCGACGAGCGGATTCCCGAAATGCGCGAGCACCTGGAGAAGATCAGCCCCCTGAATAACGTGGAGAAAATCAAGGTGCCTCTGATGGTTGTGCAGGGACAGAATGATCCGCGGGTTCCTGTGAGCGAGGCGGAACAGATCGTCAAGGCGGTCCGCTCCCAGGGTCACGAAGTCTGGTACATCAACGCCCTCAACGAAGGTCACGGCTTTCGCCGCAAGGAGAACCGGGAAGTTTACGGTCAGGCACGAATCGAGTTTTTCCGCAGATATCTCCTGCCGACGTCACCCGAATAATGGGGTCACGAATAGTGGGGTCAGAGTAAAGGGACAGAGTAGAGTCCACTCTACTCTGTCCCTTTACTCTGACCCCGGGGTTTCCGGGGTTTCGTGGGACTCAATAAACCCCAGCATGTCCCGCGCGGCATCTTCGGGAAATGCGTTCAGAAAGCCATGGCCCCACTGGGGGTAGTCCACCCGCCTGCCGTTGTTGAGGTACGCATCCATACGCAGCGTCTGCTGGTAAGTGTCGTCCTGGGGATTCATCACCAGCAACGGCTGGGTGACCCTGGATAACCGTTCCGGGTATTTCGGCGCGTAGGCGAAGGCGGCGTCATGGCCCCATTCGTAGCAGTCCCCTGCGCGCAGGTTTTCAGCCAGGGACGCGGCGGCCATCTGCAGCGTCATTCCTGGTCCTCGATGATGCAGGATGCGCTCCCACATGACCTTGAAACGGGTACCCGCTTCATCCACGGGGATGGGCTGGAAGTATTCCAGGGCCGCCTCCAGTTCCTCTTTGCTGAACGCCGGGGCGCCAATGTTGATTACGCTCAACACCTGCCCGGGCCGCTGCAGGGTGGCTTCCACCGCTACCATGGAGCCGGTGTGATAGCCGGCCAGGTGGACGGGCATGTCCCCCAGCCGGTCATCGATTACCGCCCAGACGCAGCGGGCAAAATCCTCCACAGTAACCGCGGGCTCCGCCGGCGGCAGGTCCGATTCGCCGTGGCCAGGATAGTCGGGGGCAATGACCGTGCGGTGCGTTGCCAGCCAGGGCATCACTTCGTGGAAGGAACGCCCGGACTTGGGGCTCATGTGCAGCAGTACCAGGGGCGCCCGGCTGGGTGAACCCGGGTAAATACCGCGGCAGTGCAGCTGACCGTAGGGACCGTCGGTGTAGCTCTTTCTGATCGATGGACCGGTCACGGTCAGGCAGTCAGTCTTTCCTTGCCCGGAACATCCCGAGACCGCCAAGGATCAGCGCCAGCAGCAGCAGGCCCGGGAGCCCCATGGTCGGGACGGCAATCGGGCCCGTTTGGCCTACGCCGGTGGGCGCCGTGTAGGTGACGGTGAGCTGGGGGCGATCAGCCGGGTTGACCGCTTCCCGGGAATCGTAGCGGACAGCATTCTGCAGGCCGGCCTCGTCGCCGACCAGGATCCAGCCACGGTTGCTGCCAGGGTTGTTGATCCAGCCCTGCACGTCAGAAATCAGGCCAGCCCCGGTCCAGTCATAGGGTCCGGTAAGGTTGATGATGGTAGTGGAGGCCGATGGTGAATTGGCAAAATCCCCGCCGGGATCAGCCCAGCTGTCGGTGCTGAACGAGCGAAAATTCCAGGTGGCGTCTCCCTGGGTCGGCGCGGCCCCTTGACCGCCGGGGGAGCCAGCGTTGGAGGTTCCCTCGGCCCAGTCCGCCCTAACCTCATGCAGACTCACCGTTGTGCTGCTGAGCACCGGTGCCACCAGGGAGACGTTGAGGGTCAGGGTGACATCGGTCACCGTGGCACCGGCAGGGATTCCCGAGAGGTTGAATGCGATCAGGCTGCGCCGAAAGTCACCCTGGCGGGTGACCCCTGAGAACAGATAGGTGCCGATTCCATTGGAATTATCATTCTCGGAATAGATAGCCGTGTCCCGGGCAGCAGACGGATTGCTCACGGTCTGGGCCCAGGCCGGAAACACGCTGGACAGGAGAATGACAGCCAGAGCCACTGCTTTCATGGAGAGATCCTTTTGATGATGGTTTGCAACGGCGGCTATTTAATCACCGCCGGGGTCGCTTGTCAGGGGGCGATAGCCAGGTGCGTGACGCCGGTCACTGAATAACTGGGACCAGGCCAGTTGCCGTTAACGCCCAGGGTCGGCAGCAACCGCCCGTTTTTCCGTCGACTGGCCGGCTTCCGGCGCAAATCCCGGAGGCAGATGCAGCAGCAGCGTATGCGTGGACCCGGCTTCCAGCTGAATCCGGTAAACCCGGGTGTACTCCCAGTCCTCCATATTCTCCGCCTCTCCGCCCAGGAACTGGACCAGCTCGGGCGTGGTATTGCTGTGGCCAACCACCAGAGCTGCGCCGTTGAGCCTGCGCAGCCGCCGGGCAAACCCGGTGAGGTCGGCCGGATCGTAGGACTGGACTTCCAGTTGCAGGGCCTCGGCCAGCGGCTGGGCCGTCTCCATAGTCCGGCGATAGCTGGTGCTGAATATGTGGCGGATGTCCGCATCTTTCAGCAGCAATGCCAGGTTGCGGGCTCTCTCCCGTCCAGCTTCGGTCAGTGATGGGTCGTTGCCGGCCTGCTTCTCTGCGTGCCGCACCAGGTAAACCGTTACCGCATGAGCCGGCACGGTTGCCATCAGCAGCATCAGAGGCAGTAGCAGTTGGATGGTGATCTTCATGATGGCTGTGGCGTGAAGCCGGCCTCCGTTATGGCGGTTTCGATATCCTTCAGCCGGGCAGATCCACGGATGAAAGCCCGGTTAGCGTCCAACTCGACCCGGACCTGTTCCACCCCGTCCAGGGACTGCAGTGCGCGCTCCACCTTGCGGGCGCAGTTGCCGCAGTTCATGCCGGCCACGCCGATTTCCACAGCCGGACTGGCGTCGCGGCTTCCGGCGAATCCCGCCAGACCGCGCCGGGCCCGCGACAGCGCGATAGCAGCCACCATGATTGCCAGGACCACGCCTCCTGCGGTGCCCCACCAGGGAATGACCTCATGACTGTGGCCCGCCGTGGCGCCGTCGGTGGACAGCACAAAATCGAAGGTCCATCCCAGCACCAGGCTTCCTACGATGATTGTGCCCAGGTAGATGACCAGTATACGGCTGCCGAATGCCCGCAGGATGGCGCCCATGGTGGCAACGTTGGTGGCCGGACCGGCCATCAGCAGGACCAGTGCCGCACCCAATGGCATGCCGGTGGTGACCAGGGCGGCGGCGATGGGCACCGATGCCGTGGCGCAGACGTACATGGGCAGCGCGATCAGCAGCACCGCCAGGGCCGACAGGCCGCTGCCCAGGGACCACAGGCTGGAGAGCGCCGAGGGCGGAATGACAACGGTGATCAGCGCTGCCAGCAGCACGCCCACCACCAGCCATACCCAGATGGACGCCAGGATATCCCATGCGTGCCGGGTGCCACTGGCCAGCGGTTTCCTGGCTTCGGTGGTGCCTTGGCCCTCCAGGTCCGAGGCGATGCCTACGGGCTTGCCGCCCCATTTTTCTGCCAGGAAGCCTCCGACCCAGCCGGTGACCGCGGCACTGGCCACCTTGAACAGGGCAAACGGCCAGCCCAGCATGGAGGCACTGACCAGGATAGAGTCCACCCCGGTCTGGGGCGTGGAGATCAGGAAGCCGATGGACGCCCCGTCGCTGGCGCCGTCCTTCTTCAGTCCGATGCCGGCGGGAATCACGCCGCAGGAACACAGGGGCAGGGGCACCCCGACCAGGATGGCTTTACCTACGCCATGGACGCCCCGCAGATGGCGCTGTACAAATCCCGCCGGCAGCAGCACGTGCAGCGCACCCGCGATGGCCATTCCCAGAAGCATCCAGGGCGATAACTCGGCCCAGACGCGCCAGACCTCGTTCAGGTATTCGGTCATTCAGGCATCGTAGCAGATTGGGGGGTGGCAGGTGGCGGGGAACGGCCGCTGCGCGGCCTGGGGAACGCTCGCTGCGCGAGCTGGGGAACGCGCCCTGGCGGGCGCTGGGGAACGGCCGCTGATGCGGCCTGGGGAACGCTCGCTGCGCGAGCTGGGGAACGCGCCCTGGCGGGCGCTGGGGAACGGCCGCTGACGCGGCCTGGGAAACGCGCGCTGCGCGCGCTGGGACGGCACCCGCTGGTGCGCCGGCAGGTTATCTTCAATCGGTCGATCGGGCGTAGAGGAGCTGCGGCCCGCGGGCGTTAATGGCCTGCCCCCAGCGCGCAGCGCGTTCCCCAGGGCGAAAAGCGCCCGTTCCCCCTTCTCAAAACTTGACATCAGAGTCCATTCCGGGTAACTTACTTACATGTAAGTTAGAACTGGCCCCGAAAATGCCCCGTCTCTCCAACGCCAAAGAACAGATCATGGACCGAGCGCGCCGCTTGCTGCAGTCCCACGGGTTCGAGGGCTTCAGTTACCGGGACATTTCCAGTCAGCTGGGCATCAAGAACGCGGCGATTCACTACCATTTTCCGACCAAGTCGGACCTGGGGCAGGCGCTGGTGGAGGACTTCTGCGAGGAAACGCGCCAGCAGATCGCCTTCGCCAGGGAGAACCTGACGGTGCGCAAGCAGCTGGACGCCTACTTTGAACGCATGGCCCAGGAGTTTGACCGTGACAACAGTCTTTGCCCGGTGGGCGCCATGACCACCAGCCTGGGCACCATCTCCGATTCCATGAGAAATTCGCTCAACCAGCTGTCCGCCCTGGTGGTGGATTGGCTGACCGAGACTCTGGAGAAGGGACGCAATAACGGCGACGTGGAGTTCAGCGGCGACGCGCGCTCCAAGGCCATTCAGATTTCAGCCGCGATGCAGGGCGCACGCCAGCTTTCCCGGCTGAATTGCAGCAACCAGGTAGAGCGGGTTGCAGGACAATTCAAGGAAGAGCTCTACAAGGAACCCAGCTAAAAAAATTTGGGTTCAATACTTACCTTCATGTAAGTAAAAATGGACACTGAAAACAGGAGACGACCATGTTAATGCAAACCATCGCGAATCCGACCACCGGTACCGAGCGTTTCGGGCGATCGACGGCGCAATGGCTGCCCCAGTTCCCCGAAGTTGGTGCGAGCCTGTTCTTCGGCTGGCTGGCCGTGGGCGTCGCCATCACGGTGGCCGTTCACGCCGGCTTTGCCGGAATGGAAGCCACTGATCAGATTCGCATCCTGGCGGCCCTGGCTGCCGGGTTTGGCGCCGTGAACCTGTGGCTGGCGTTTGACGTAGTCAAGCCTGTTGCCAAGGCTGCCCTCGGACTGTCCGGCGCCGCCATGATTGTGCTGGCGGTGAACGCCCTGCCGGGTAACCCTGCGCTGATCGCTATGGCTTACCTGATTGGCGCGCTGGCGATGGTGTTTGGCACCAGGCGAACGGCACCCCTGCTGATCGTCAGCGGCAGCGGCCTGGCCGTGCTGGCCCTGCTCAGCATGTCGTGACCGGAGAGACCTGGTCATACAGGTCGGTGTGGTAGGAGTAGAACTCGGCCGCTGACGGCCATTGGGTGAAGCCACCCTTCAACAGCAGGTGGTCGATAAACTGCCCGGGGTCTGGGAGCGACTCCCAGACCTTGGGTAAAAATGTCGCCCGGCGCGGACCCTCACTGATCACCAGTCCGTCGACCCCCGGCCGCAATGCTCCCAGAAGCTGCTCCCGGCTGTGGACTCCCTCAAGCTGAACCAGCGGGGACAGAACTGACAGTTCCATGGTCAGTTCCGGGATTTCCAGCGCCCCAACGGGCGGAAACCTTGGATCCGAAAACGCGGTGGCCCAGGCGTTGGCGGCCACGTCCACTACCAGCGGCCGGGTAGCCTCCAGCCGGCCGCAACAGCCGCGCAGCTCTCCTGATCGGGAAAGGGTGACAAAACTGGACTGCACGGACTGCAGCGGCGGGGGGAAGTCGTTGGGGTCGGGGGCAGCCCGCCTGACGCCGGCAGCGCCGTCATGGATCACCGCCCAGCTTTCCTGGAACAGCAGGTCCACCGCGGCGGGATCAAGCCGGGTCATGGGTAAACCGCAAACGCACCGTAGCCCACCACCCGCTGGCGGTCTCCCGCGGTATCGCCGGAGTTGCACAAATCCACCAGGTCCACCCGCCAGTCGTCCTCGCGGGCCAGTTGCAGCATCCCGTTGATACCACGGCAGCCGCAGGCCTGCTCTCCGGCCAATCCGCCCTGGCGGGCACAGATCAGATCAGCGGTTTGCCTGTCCAGCCGGTTGGCGGTGTCGTAATCATGAAAATGGCTGAGGTCTGAGCTGACCAGGAGCAGCGAACCGGGTTCCATTGCCTGGTCCAGGACCGTGGCTACCTGGTCAGCGTCGGCATCGCCGGCGACCAGGGGTACCAGGGTGAACTCGTCCAGGGTGCGCAGCAGGAACGGCAGCTGCACTTCCAGCGCATGCTCCTGGGCGTGGGCCTGGTCCAGGGTACGCACATGCGGCAGTGCCAGCAGCCGGTCGATGGTGGGTCGATCCAGGGCAACCGGTCCCAGGGGCGTATCGAACAGGTCTACCGACGGCACCGCGATTCCGCGAAATCCAACCCGGTGAGACGGGCCGATCAGGACGACCTTTCGAATATCCCCGGCGTAGGGCCGCAGCAGGCCGTAGGCTCTGCCGGCAGTCGGTCCGGAGTAGATGTATCCGGCATGGGGCACGATGAGGGCCAGGGGCCTTGGATCCCCACTGGATTCGCCCGCCTGCTCCAGGTAGCGGTCAACGCTGGCCGCAAGGTCCGCGGGCCTGTCCGGGTAAAACAGCCCTGCAACTGCTGCGCGGCGGTGGGTACTCATGGTTTTTTGCTTGCATTAACAGACACTTGCCTATATTTAAATGCTAACAAGCTCATGAATCAAGCAAGTATCAACCAGGGAATAGCGGACACCGTTTACTGGCATCAACTGGAGGACGGTCGACTGCAGTGTGACCTGTGTCCGCGCTACTGCCGGCTGCGTGAGGGCCAAAGGGGCCTGTGCTTCGTGCGCAAGCGACAGGAGGGATCCATCAAGCTCACCAGCTACGGGCGGTCCAGCGGCTTCTGCGTCGATCCCATCGAAAAAAAACCCCTGAACCATTTCCTCCCCGGCACGCCGGTCCTGTCTTTCGGCACCGCCGGCTGCAACCTGGCCTGCAAGTTCTGCCAGAACTGGGACATGAGCAAATCAAGGGAAATGGATTCCCTGATGGACACGGCTTCACCCGAGGCCCTGGCCGACACCGCGGAACGGCTGAACTGCAGCAGCATCGCTTACACCTATAACGATCCGGTGATTTTTCTGGAATATGCGGTAGACGCGGCCCAGGCCTGCCGCGAGCGGGGAATTCGCAGTGTCGCCGTGACCGCCGGCTATATCTGCGAGGCGCCCCGCGCCGAGTTTTTCCGGCATATGGATGCGGCCAACGTGGATCTGAAAGCCTTTACCGAACGGTTCTATCGCAAAATCTGCGGCAGTGAACTGGCGCCGGTGCTGGATACGCTGCAATACCTTCGGCACGACACCGATGTCTGGTTTGAACTCACCACCCTGCTGATACCGGGAGAGAACGACTCCAGCGCGGAACTTGAGGCCATGACCCGCTGGATCGTTGACCACCTTGGCCCGGACGTGCCGCTGCACTTCACTGCCTTCCATCCCGACTGGAAAATGCTGGACCATCCACCCACGCCGCCGGCCACGTTGTCCCGGGCCCGGGATATCGGGCTGGCCCAGGGATTGCGTTACGTGTACACCGGCAACGTGCATGACGCCCGGGGCGGCAGCACCTGGTGCTGCGGATGCGGCGCCCTGCTGATCGAGCGTGACTGGTACCAGTTGGGACACTGGGGACTGGACGGGCAGGGCAACTGCGCGAGTTGCCAGACGCCCCTGGCGGGCGTATTCGATCCCAGCCCGGGTGACTGGGGCCGCAAGCGGCTGCCGGTCAGGATTTCGGCCTAGTATTCAAGGACACGATGTTCGAGGACGCGAGCCTCCCCTGACACTAGCCCGGATTTTGCACCAAGGCGCGAGGATTTCGGTTAAGGATTTGATTTCACAGTGGATTTTTCGGCCGAGCGGAATACCAGAGTGTATTTCCGAATGTCGAAAAATTTGCTTTGGAATCAAAGACTAAGCGAGATTCCGCGAGCTTGGCGCAGTATCCGGGTTAATCTTTATCGTCAATCAGCGGCCGGATCAGCTCCACCGGCAGCGGAAACACCAGGGTTGAATTCTTGTCGCCGGCGAACTCGGTCAGGGTCTGCAGGTAGCGCAGGGTCATGGCCCTGGGGTTGCCTGAAAGGGTGTTGGCGGCGTCTACCAGGGTGGTGGAGGCCTGGGCCTCACCCTCGGCATGGATCACCTTGGCCCGGCGTTCGCGTTCGGCCTCGGCCTGCTTGGCGATGGCCCGGATCATGCTTTCATCCAGGTCCACGTGCTTGATTTCAACGTTGGACACCTTGAGGCCCCAGGCATCGGTCTGGGTATCCAGGATCTTCTGGATGTCGGCATTGAGCTTGTCGCGTTCGGACAACATGTCGTCCAGTTCGTGTTTGCCCAGCACCGACCGCAGGGTGGTCTGGGCCAGCTGGCTGACGGCCTCGTAGTATCGCTCCACCTTGATGATGGCCTTTTCCGGGTCCACCACCCGGAAATACACCACGGCGTTGACCTTGACCGAGACATTGTCCTGGGAAATCACGTCCTGGGTGGGAACGTCCATCACCACGACCCGCAAATCGACCCGCTCCATCTGCTGGATGACGGGAATCACCAGAATCAGGCCTGGGCCCTTGACCTTGTAGAACCGGCCCAGCTGGAAGATGACGCCGCGCTCGTATTCGCGCAGGATCTTCAGAGCGCTGGCGATCAGCAGCACCAGCCCGGTCAGTACGATATACCAGCCGCTCATATCAGTCTCCTTGCTCTATTTTCTCGATGTTGAGGGTAACCCCCTCGATGCCGACCACGCGCACCGGCTGGCCCTCGGCCAGGGTGCTGCCAATGTCCGTGGTCCAGTCTTCGCCCTCCACGTGGACCCGGCCGGAGGGGTCCATCACCGTGGTGACCGCACCGATGATGGTGTCCTTGCCGATGGCCAGTGGCCTGCTCCGCGCCTTGACCAGGGCGATGGTCACCGCCAGGAAAGCCAGGCCCGAGGTGACCGCGATGCCGCCGATCAGGCTGCGGGACACGCCAAATCCGGGCAGGTCGGTGTCCACCATGATCAGGGATCCGATCACCAGCGCGATGATGCCGCCAATGCCCAGGGCACCGAAGGAGGGCGCGAACGCCTCCGCCACCATCAACACCAGTCCCAGCACGATCAGCGCTACGCCGGCGTAGTTGATGGGCAGCACCTGGAAGGCATACAGCGCCATGATCAGGGAGATGGCGCCCACGATACCCGGCACCAGCACACCCGGGTTGTAGCCCTCCAGCAGCAGGCCGTACAGGCCCACGATGAAAAGCAGGTAAGCCACGGTGGGATCGGTGATCTTGCTGAGCAGCCGGTTGCGCCAGTCAGGCTCGATCCGGTTGATGGCGGCGTCAGCCGTGGCCAGGGTGATGGTTTCTCCGCGTACTTCGACTTCCCGGCCGTCCAGGGCCTGCAGCAGGTCCGTCAGGGAGTCGGCCATCAGATCGATGACGCCGATTTCCAGCGCCGCACTGGCGCTCAGGCTGGCCGCTTCGCGAACGGCTTTTTCGGCCCAGTCCGCGTTGCGACCCCGTTTTTCCGCCAGGCCGCGGATGTAGGCGACAGAATCGTTGATCGCTTTGCGGCTCGTGGCATTGTCCGGTTCCGCGGCCGCGGGTTCCGGCGTGGATTCAGTGTCCTCACCATCCTCGGTTTCGGAGTCAGCGGGTTTGGTGCGCGGCTTACCGCCGGGCTGTTGGCCGCCCATGATGTTGACCGGGGTCGCGGCGCCCAGGTTGGTGGCCGGCGCCATGGCGGCGACGTGAGATGCGTAAAGAATATAGGTGCCGGCGCTGGCGGCCCGGGCTCCCTCGGGCGACACATAAGTGACCACGGGCACCGGCGAGGCCAGGATGGCCTGGTTGATGTCCCGGGTGGCGGCATCCAGCCCACCCGGCGTGTCCATCAGAATGATGACCGCTTCGGCCCCGTCAGCGGCGGCCCGCTCCATGCCGCGCACCAGGTAGTCCGTGGTGGCCGGCCCGATGGCACCCTTGACCTCCAGAACCGCGACCGAACGCTGCACCTGCCCGGTTGAGATCTGCACCAGGGTGAACCATCCCAACAGGGCCAGACAAAGCATCAGCGGCAGTCTGTACCTCATGGATTCAAGTCTAGCACCTGAGCAGGCACCCCGACTTCCGCAAAAACCGCTAGGCTTTCAGAACTTTATAGCCACCAGCTTCCGCCACACAACGGCAGCGGCCGAAGGTTTCCTGCATGACCCGGGGGTAATCCAGGAAGGCATTGGCCACGAGCAGCAGGCTGCCGCCGGGTTTCAGGTAGGCCGGCGCCTGGCGGATCAGGCCATGGGCCGCCTGGCTGGTGGTCTGCACGCCCTGGTGAAACGGGGGATTGGAGATGATGAGGTCAAAGCTGCCGTTAACCTGGCTGAAGCCGTCGGAAACCATGACGTCTCCGGTGAGACCGGCTTCGGCCAGGGTGCGGCGGGTGGAGAGCACCGCCAGCAGATCCGAATCCAGGGCGGTGACCCGGGCTCCGCCCCGGGCTGCTGCCAGGGTGATGGGGCCGGCACCGCAGCCAAAGTCCAGGACCTTCTGGCCCGGAGACGTCTGCAGGTGTCCCAGCAGCAGTTCAGTCCCGGGATCCAGCCGGCCCCGGGCAAACACGCCGGGCAGGCTGAAAAGCGTATGCGGCCCGCCATCGACACCGGGTAATGACACCGGAAATGACTCCCAGTAGGCATCCAGATCAAACGACCTTGCCGTGTCACCTGGACCTGCCTGGAACAACATACAGTGCCGGGCAGCGTCTGTTTTCCGGACCGTCCCACCGTCGGTCAGAGCCAGGCCAAACTGGCGTGCGGCTGAGGCGATGCCTTCCTTCTTGGCGCCCACCAGCCACGTTCGCCCGCCGATCGCCGTCCGGCTCAGGGCCAGGTCGATCAGCATGGCAATGCGTGCCCGGGACTTGGGCAGGAACAGCACCACGTTCTCGCTGCGTTCGCCTGACCGTAGCTGTTCAACGGATGGCTGGTCCGATCCATGGGCGGTCAACCGCAGGCCGCCGTCAGCCTGAAGCTGGCGCATGATGCCGTCGGCCGGGGGATTGATTAAAAACGAGCCGGAAAGTGCATCGGCATGACGCATCAGCAGCTGGCTGGGATTGGACAGGCTGCCGCTCACGGCGATCGCGGTGTCAGTCCGTGATGACCCGGGCGTGCAGGTCGTATTCGTCGGTGCCGGTGACTTCCGCCGTCACCAGCTGGCCGGGCATCAGCGAGTCCCCGTCCAGGTATACCAGTCCGTCGATTTCGGGTGCGTCCGCCCAGCTCCGCCCAACGGCGCCTTCGCCGGTCACTTCATCCACCAGGACCTCGATCTGTTGACCCTGGCGCCGGGCCAGCTTGTCCACGCTGATGGACTGCTGCAGTTCCATGAACCTTTCCCAGCGTTCCTGCTTGACCTCGTCCGGCACCGGCTCGCCGATGTCGTTGGCCCTTGCGCCCTCCACCGGGCTGTACTGGAAACATCCCACCCGGTCCAGCTGTGCTTCCTGGATGAAGCCCAGCAGCTCCTGGAACTCGGACTCGGTCTCCCCGGGGAAGCCGACGATGAAGGTGCTGCGGATGGTGATGTCCGGGCAGATGTCCCGCCAGGCCTGGATCCGCTCCAGGGTGTTTTCCGCCGCCGCCGGTCGCTTCATCGCCTTGAGCACCCGGGGACTGCCGTGCTGAAACGGGACATCCAGGTACGGCAGGATGCGCCGCTCAGCCATCAGTGGGATGACCTGGTCAACGTGGGGGTAGGGATAGACGTAGTGCAGGCGGATCCAGATGCCCAGCGAACCCAGGCCTTCGCACAGATCCTGGAAGCGGGTCGCATACTCCCGCTCCCGCCAGGTCCCTTTCCGGTACTTGAGATCCGAGCCGTAGGCGCTGGTGTCCTGGGCAATGACCATCAGCTCCCGCACGCCGGCCCGGGCCAGCCGGGCGGCTTCACCCAGCACCTGTTCCACCGGTCGGCTCACCAGCCGGCCGCGCATGGAGGGGATGATGCAGAAGGTGCACTTATGATTGCAGCCCTCGGAAATTTTCAGGTAGGCGTAGTGGCGCGGGGTCAGCTTGATGCCCTGGGCCGGCACCAGGTCCTGCAGCGGATCTGGAGCCTGCTGGGGCACGTGACGATGGACCGCGGCCACCACCTGCTCATACTGCTGGGGTCCGCTGACGTCCAGCACCCGTGGGTGGACCGACAGTATGTCGCTTTCATTGGCGCCCAGGCATCCCGTCACCAGCACCTTGCCGTTCTCATCCAGGGCCTCGCCGATGGCCTCCAGGGATTCCGCCTTGGCGCTGTCGATGAAGCCGCAGGTGTTGACCACCACGACGTCGGCATCGTCGTAGCTGGGCACAATCTGGTAGCCGTCGATGCGCAGCTGGGTCAGAATACGCTCTGAATCCACCAGGGCCTTGGGACAGCCCAGACTTACAAATCCCACCTTGCCGGACACCAGTGACTCCTTTTTTGCGTCTGCTGCGGTGACAGGATTATCAACCAAAACAGGGATGAGAATAAGAGCCAGGAACCTCGCGGTGCCGGCGATTTCTAACAACAGATCATGCAGCCGGGAACACTACAGTATCCACCCAGCCGGCCGGGGCAATGCCTCTTCGGGTTTTGCGGTCTGCTGCTGGTCGTGCTCTTCCCGGGACAGCTCCGGGCGGACGATGGCCTGCTGGCCCTGCTGGAGACCGAGCTCAATCGATCCATGCAGGAATTGGGTTCTCAGCCGGTGCCGCCTTACTTCCTGGCGTACCGGGTGGCCGACCAGGAGCAACAGGTGCTGGCGGCCAGTTTTGGCGCGCTGGAGCGTGAGTATCAGCGCGCCAGCCGCCGACTGTACGTGGAGTCGCGCACCGGAACCTACGAGCGGGACAATACCCACGCCATGCGCAGCGACGGGTTCAGCTGGGGTATCAACTATCGTGGCAACTGGACCGATCTGCCCCTGCAGGACGATCCCGCGGCCATCCGCGCCCAGATCTGGCAAGCCACCGACCGGGTCTACCAGCAGTCGGTAGAGCACCTGGGCAAGGTCCAGGCCAATACCATCGTCAAGGTTGACGAAGAGGACCAGTCCAACGACTTCTCCCGGGAGTCGCCGGTAACTCACCTGGAGCCGGTGACGCCGCTGGAGTTCCAGGCGTGGACCTGGCAGGACCGGGTCCGCCGCTACAGCCGTCGCTTTGCCGGTGACGCCCGCATCCTGGTGGGGCGGGTCAGTATCAGCGCCGAAAAGTCCGTCCAGCGCTTCGTCAACACCGAGGGAACCCGGATTCGCCAGTCCAGCCGTGTGTTCCGCCTGGTCCTGACCGCCATGGCCAAGGCTGATGACGGCATGGAGCTGCCCCTGAGTCGTACCTTCCTGGCCCGGAGCGCGGCGGAATTGCCTTCGGATGAGGAGGTGATGGCCGCAATCGACCAGATGATGGCCTTGCTGTCAGCCATGGAGACCGCACCCATTGTGACCGCTTACCAGGGTCCCGTGCTGCTGGAAGGGCGGGCCAGCGCGGTGTTTTTCCACGAGCTTCTGGGCCATCGGGTAGAAGGCCATCGGCTGCGTCGGGAAGAGGATTCCCAGACCTTCAAGCGCAAGATTGGTGAACGAATCCTTCCGCCGGGTTTTGACGTCTATTTCGATCCGACCGTTGAATCCCATCAGGGCACGAGCCTGATGGGCAGCTATCGGGTGGACGACGAAGGGGTCAGGGCACGCCGCGTGGACGTGGTGAGCGACGGCGTTCTGAAGGAGTTCCTGATGTCCCGCATCCCCATCGACGGGCACCCCGGTTCCAACGGTCATGGCCGCGCCCAGACAGGCTCCACGCCGGTGGCTCGCCAATCCAACCTGTTTGTGCGCTCCCGCCAGGCGGTGCCGGCTGAGGAACTGCGGCGGAAGTTTGTCGAAACGCTCGAGCGCCAGGAACGGGACTGGGGCCTGGTGATTCGCGACGTGCGCGGTGGCCTGACCAGCACCCGGCGCACCCAGACCAGCGCGCTGCAGGTGGTGCCCACCGAGGTCTATCGCCTGTACCGGGACGGGCGCGAGGAACTGGTCCGGGGCGTGGACGTGATTGGGACACCGCTGCTGACTCTGAGCCACCTGGCCGCGGCAGCGGACAGCGCCCAGGTTTTCCATGGGTGGTGTGGTGCGGAATCCGGTTCGCTGCCGGTATCACTGGTGGCGCCGAGCGTGCTGCTGGATCGGCTGGAAGTGCAGCGCAAGAGCAAGTCCCAATCGCGCCGACCCCTTTTGCCCAATCCGGTGCCGGAGGACCAGTGATGCCTCGGCTGCTGATGCTGTTGGCCCTGATTGCCACACCCCTGCCCGGCTATACCGAGGATGAGGTGGCGTTCAGGGCCATGGCCGACGAGATGGAGCGCAACTTCGAGCAGCTGCGCCTGGGGGAGGAACCGGCACCGTATTTTATCGAGTACCGGATGGAAGACAGCTACCGACTGCGGGTCAAGGCAGTACTGGGGGCGGCCACCTCGGACTCGGTCAGCCGCAGCCGACGCGGCAGTGCCCAGGTGCGGGTAGGCAGTCACGAGTTGGACTCGAGCCTGGTCCAGCGATTCAATCAGCGGGGCTCAACCATGCACCGGTATTACGATCCACGCGGATTTACGCTGCCGGTAGATCAGGACTATGCCGGAATCCGCCGGGCGTTTTGGGTCGCCACGGACCTGGCGTACAAGCGGGCCCTGGAAGACTTCGCCGTGAAGCAGGCCGACGCGGACCGGGTCCTCGACCGCGACGGAATGCCGGATTTCTGGAAAGTTGAACCGGCTGAGATGATGGAAGACATCAGCGCTGAGCCCGTGGACGAAGCGGCGGTTCGAAGCCTGGTGGGAGAACTCTCACGAGTATTCGAAGGCATTCCCGAGATACACGAGTCCGCGGCCTGGGGCAGCGTCGGTTTTCGCGTGGTGCGCCAGCTCAATTCTGAGGGTACCCGGGTCAGGCGCACCGTGTCCGAGGTTACCCTGGGCATGATCGTGCGAACCCAGGCCGACGACGGCGCGGTGCTGTGGGACTTTGAGTTGTACAAGGTGCCCGGTTGGTCCCAGCTACCCTCGGCGACCGAGCTGAAACGTGCCGCGCATGCACTTGCCCGTCGCCTGATAGACGCGCGCAAGGCCCAGCGCCTGGACCAGTACATCGGCCCGGTGCTGTTTCAAGGCCAGGCCGCCGCCGTGCTGTTTGCCAACCAGTTCGCCACCCAGCTGATGTCGGTCCCCCGCATGGTGGCGGCGGAACCCGCCGTGCGCCGCTGGGTTACCGATCTGCAGGAGCGGGAGCAGCGCTTCGGCCGCAAGATCGGCGCCCGGGTTCTGCCCCGGGGCAGCACCCTGGTGGATGACCCGACTTTGAAGGAGTTTGCCGGCCTGCCCCTGGGCGGATCCTTTTCGGTGGACGACGAGGGTGTGCCGGGGCGTCCCAAGGTGCTGGTGGAAGACGGCCGCCTCCAGCAGATTCTTTCCACCCGGGTGCCCATGTACGGCACCACGGGCAGCACCGGCAATAATCGGGGTGGTTTCCCCATGCCCAGCAACCTGATCCTGACTTCCCAACAGCCGGCGAATCCCAAGGAGCTGCGGGCGAAATTTGAGGAACTGCGGGTAGACGCCGCTACTGACTTTGTCATCGAAATCGAAAAGATGGCTGTCAACGAGGTACGCCAGGCGCTGGAGTCCATGCAAAGCATGCCGGCGTTCAGCTACGGCGACCGCCTGCCCCAGGCGCTGGTGGCCTGGAAGGTCTATCCCGACGGGTCCCGCGTGCGCATCCGCAACCTGAACATTGAGCCCTTCGCGGTGCGCGAGTTCCGCCGGCTGGAGGCCGTGGGAGACGACCCTTACGTCCACACCACCACGCCGCCGTTCCCGTCAGGAGGGACCTTCCTCAGCGGCGTTCGCGGTCGCATGGAGCCGGCCAGCTTCGTGGTGCCGAGTCTGTTGTTCGAGGAGCTGGCGGTGGGAGACAGCAAAGCCATGGATCGACGGCCGCCGGTTTTGTCGAGGCCTTAGTTAATCCCCAAGATCGCACATCCCGAAGTGGGCATCGCTTAGCGCATTCGGATGATGCAGGGCTTGCCCGTAGACACATACTGCGACTTGGGGTCGCGATTGGAAAATGCGATTTCCCAATCACTCGCGGCCTCCGGCCGTTGGCACATACCTGTGCCAAAGGGCTGATATCCCACTCTCCCGTCACCCCGGACTTGATCCGGGGTCCATCAGCGAGAGGTCACGGTGCCTACAGTCGCACGAGTGTTCCAGGACGAAGTTTCCGGTTCATGTCTTTGTACTTTGATCTCGGCATTGGCTTCGTTCAGCAGAACGAGGCCTGGGAGTGGTCGCGGACGATGCGACATAGCTGCGGCGTTTAGAGTCGCTGTCTTCGTTTGGGCTCAGAGGGATCCCGGGTCAATCCTCCACCGTCATCCTGAACTCGATCCCGGATCAGGTCCGGGATGACAGATTGAGAGGTGCCCTTCGGGCTGTTGTATCAATTCAGGATCCATCTGAGATCGGGGTCTGGAAAGACTTCGATCCAGGATTCTGATTTATCGGGGGGCTACGGTCGAACTCGCGGGCCGTCTGAAGAGTCACGGACGAAGGTTTCGCTGAGACGAGTAGTGGCTTTATTCGGGATCGACTTTGCTGGGCTCAGATGGATCCCGGATCGGGGTTTTGCTCTCCGTCATGCCGGGCTTGATCCGGAATCCATCGGCTTCTGAAGCCAAGTGCTTTCGACGGGAGTGTGGTCCTGATCGGGGGTGTTGTTGTTCATCCCTGCGGCCTTCAATGGTTGCGTGATCTTCAATGCTGATGGATCCCGGATCGGGGTCCGGGATGACGTTTTAAGGAGCGCCTTGCTGGCGCCGCTGCGCCAGCTTTGGCGGTTGTGTTAAACCTCCCATGACTTCCGGGCGTCTAATTCTGAGGACGTCCTGTGTAACCTCTTGGCGGGTTGCGACGTCTAATACAGGACACGTTGTCGAACTGCGGGAGGATTAGGGGCTTGTCTCAGGCACAGTTGCCAAATCATGACCAGGGATCTGCCCAGGGCAATCCCCGTCTCAAGATCGCCGATACATCGGGCCAGGACGTGGTGCTGGAGCCGCCGGGAAACACCCGTCGCTGGGTGCTGGCCGGTGTGGGCGCCGTTGTGCTGGTTGTGCTGCTGGTGCTGGTTGTCCCGTGGTTCCAGCGCTGGACCCAGGCCTCCATCAGCGTGCCGCTGGACCGGCTGCGCCTGGGTACCGTCGAGCGTGGCGACCTGGTGCGCGACGTCTCGGTCCAGGGCCGTGTGGTGGCCGCCGTCAGTCCCACCCTGTTCGCGCCAGCCGCAGGCACCATCAGTCTTGAAGTCGAGGCGGGTGCCCAGGTTTCCGAAGGACAGATCCTGGCCCGCGTAGACAGCCCGGAGCTGACCAGTCAGCTGGAGCAGGAGCGTTCAACCCTGGACCGACTGGGCATCGAGCTGGAGCGCCAGCGCATCGAGGCCCGCCAGAAGCTGCTGGACAACCAGAAGAACGTGGATCTGGCCCAGGTGACCCTGACTGCGGCAGACCGGGAGAAACGTCGGGCCGACGCGGCCCGGGATATTGCCGCGATCTCCGAAATCGACTTTGAAAAGGCCCAGGACGATCTGCGCAACGCCCAGCTGGCCTATGACCATTCGGTGCAGGACGCCAAGCTGGACGAAGAGCGCCTGTCCTTCGAGCTGAAGACCCGGGAACTGCAGGTGGAGCGCCAGCGCCTGCTGGTAGATGACCTGGCCCGCCAGGTGGACGAATTGGCCATGCGCTCCCCGGTGAACGGCATCGTCGGCAATCTGCTGGTGGAGCAGAAATCCGCAGTGACCCGCAACCAGTCCGTAATGGCGGTAGTAGATCTCGGCGTGTTTGAAGTGGAGGCACAGATTCCAGAGAGTTATGCCGATGACCTGGGGCTGGGAATGCCGGCTGAAGTCCAGTCCGGTACGGCCGGCTACCCGGCCAGCGTGGTGGCGGTATCCCCGGAGATTATCCAGAACCAGGTGACAACACGGATTCGATTCCAGCAGCAGTCGCCGCCAGGGCTGCGTCAGAATCAGCGTCTGACCACCCGCATCCTGCTGGAAGAAAAACCCGATGTGCTGATGCTGCCCCGGGGCCAGTTCCTGGACACCGGTGGCGGCCGGGTGGTGTACGTGGTGGAAGACGGCCTGGCCAAGCGCCGCTCCATCGAAACCGGTGCCCGCAGCCTGGCGTCGGTTGAAATTGTCGCGGGTCTTGCGCCCGGCGAAACCGTGGTGCTGTCCAGCATCGATCAGTTTCGCGGCGCCGAGACCGTTCTCATTACCCAGTAAATCAACCGCGGCCCGGGAATGCCCGGCCGGTGACAGCGAGAGGATGCTCACATGCTGAAGATGGAAAATATCTCCAAGGTCTATCGTACCGACACTGTGGAGACCCACGCCCTGCGGGAACTGTCGCTGTCGGTGGAGGAGGGCGATTTTGTCGCGGTGACCGGTCCGTCCGGTTCCGGCAAGACCACCTTTCTGAATATCGCCGGAATGCTGGAGACATTCACCAGCGGACGTTACGAGCTGGACGGCCGCGATGTGTCGGGCCTCAACGACAGCCAGCGTTCCCGGGTCCGCAACGAGAAGATCGGATTCATTTTCCAGAGCTTCAACCTGATCCCGGACCTCAACGTGTTCGACAACGTTGACGTCCCCCTGCGCTATCGGGGGTTCAGCTCAAAGGAGCGCAAGCGCCGCATCGACCACGTGGTGGAGATGGTGGGACTGGGGTCCCGCATGAAACACCTGCCGTCCCAGCTGTCCGGTGGTCAGCAGCAGCGGGTGGCCATTGCCCGGGCCCTGGCCGGGGAGCCCCGCTTCCTGCTGGCGGACGAGCCCACCGGCAACCTGGATTCGCAGATGGCCCTGAGCGTGATGGAGCTGTTGGCCGAGATCAACGGCGCCGGAACCACCATCATCATGGTGACCCACGATCCCGCCCTGGCAGACCGGGCCCGGCGCAACATCCATGTCCGCGACGGCCGGATCAGTGACAACGGTACCGGCGATACCCAGCTGCCGTCCGCGGCGGCCGAGGCCGCCACGCCGTCCCTGGAACTGGCGGGCTGATCATGTTTGGCTACTACCTGAAGCTCGGCCTGCTGAGCCTGCGCCGCAACCCGGTCCTCAGCGGCCTGATGATCCTGGCCGTTGCCACGGGCATCGGCGCCTGCATGGTGGTGATCACGGTGAACTACGTGATGTCCAGCAACCCCATTCCCCACAAGTCGGACCAGTTGTACTACGTGCAGCTGGACAGCTGGGGTGCCGACGGTGAGCCCGAGGAGTTCGAGCCGCCGGACCAGGTGACCTACACCGACGCCATGAACCTGATGAAGGCCGACCGGGCCTTCCGCCAGGTGGCCAGCAACCGCACGGGCCTGGTGCTGGAGCCGGAAACCGAGGGTGAACTGCCGTTCCTGGTGGACGCCCGCAGCACCCACGCCGATTTCTTCCCGATGTTCGACCTGCCGTTCCTTTATGGCTCCGGATGGGACGACTCTGCCGACAACAATGCCGAGCAGGTGGTGGTCTTGAGCAAGGCCATGAACGAACGGGTGTTTGGCGGCGAAGACTCAACCGGCCGGCGGGTGATTCTCAACGGCATGAACTTCCGCGTGCTGGGCGTGACCGACGACTGGCATCCCGTGCCCAAGTTCTACGACGTCACCAACGGCGCTTTCAACGATCCGGAAGACCTCTACATCCCGTTCAGCGTCGCCATCGAAAACCAGCTTCCGCGTAACGGCAACACCAACTGCTGGAAGCCGGCCGATGGCAACGACTTCAATGCGTTCCTCAATTCCGAGTGCGTCTGGATCCAGTTCTGGGCCGAACTGCGCGACGAAAACGAGAAGGCGGAGTACATGAGTTTTCTCAACGCCTATGTGGAAGAGCAAAAGCTGCTTGAGCGGTTTCCACGGCCACTGAACAACCGCCTGTCCAATGTCATGGAATGGATGGAAATCGAAGAAGTGGTCGAAGAAGACGCCAGGGTCATGCTGTGGATGTCCGGGCTGTTTCTGGTGGTCTGCCTGCTCAATACCATTGGCCTGCTGCTGGCCAAGTTCCTGGCGCGGGCTGGCGACATCGGACTGCGCCGGGCGTTGGGGGCAACCCGGTCCACCCTGTTTGCCCAGTACATGACCGAATCGGGCCTGATCGGCGTGGCGGGCGGCATTCTGGGCCTGGGCTTCGCCTGGCTGGGCCTGCGCGGCATCGACGTGCTCTACGGGGAGTTCATCCAGGACATGACGAGCATGGACCTGGTCATGGTCACTACAGCCATTGGATTGGCCATCGTTTCCGCCCTGCTGGCGGCGGTTTACCCGACCTGGCGCGCCTGCAACATTACCCCGGCCAGCCAGCTGAAGACGCAGTAGTGTCCTGTCATGTCCCCAACAGGGCCAAGAACAAGGCGCATTGCGCCGGCAATGGCGGGCCCTTGGCAAGCAATGCAACGCTGTTATTGGCCCTGTTGGGGTCGCCCGAAGGGCGCGCACCACATGGCCCGGCGCGGCGTTGCGACCCTTGGCGAGACAGTCTTCGGCCTGAAATCAGCAGTTGATTCAGGACGGAGACAATCGCTGGCCATGGAATGACCATGGCGCTTCGGGCCGCGCCTTGCTCCGGACCGTGTGGACACGCGCTGATATTCAACCAACTGACATGACAGGACACTAGGGAGTCATCGATATGCAAACCAATATGGAATGGGGTCCGATCTGGCGGGCGATGCTGCGCAACAAGACCGGTGCCATCCTGATCGCCCTGCAAATCGCCGTGACCCTGGCCATCATGGTCAACGCCATCTCCATCATCCAGGAGCGGGCCGAGGCCATGGCCCGGCCCAGTGGCGTGGACGAGGCCAATATCTTCTATCTCTCAAGCATCGGGTTTTCCGAGGATTTCAACGAACAGGTGGCCATAGAGGAAGACCTGGCGGCCATCCGGCAGACGCCGGGTGTGATCAATGCCATCCAGTCGAACTCGGTGCCCCTGTCCGGCGGCGGCTGGTCCATGGGGCTGGCAAGGGAGCCTGGTCAAGGCCAGGATTCGGTGGGCGTCGCCATCTACTTTATCGATGAGCACGGGGTGGATACTTTTGGCCTGAAAATGCGGGCCGGGGAAAACTTTGCCAAAGCCGATGTGGGCTGGCGCGAACGCACCAGCCAGCAGTGGCCCACCAAGGGTCTGATCACCTGGGCCATGGCGGAGGCACTGCTGCCGGATGATCCGGACTCGGCCCTGGGCCAGACTTTCTACATCGGTGATGATGAGCCGGTCACCGTGACCGGAATTGTCGAGCAGATGCAGGCCCCCTGGAACGGCTGGAGTGGCGTGGAGCGGGTCCTTCTGGTGCCCCAGCACACCCTGTTCGGCTCGACCCGTTACATTATCCGTACGGAACCCGGCCAGCGTGACCAGCTGATGGCTCAGATCGAAAAGATGCTGGCTGAAAGCAATCGCAACCGCATCGTGCGCGGCATGCAGACAATGACCGAAACCCGGGAACGCAGCTACCAGGCCGACAACGGCATGGTGCGCATGCTGATCTTCGTGGTGGCGCTGCTGACGGCAATAACCGCCCTGGGAATCGTCGGTCTGGCCAGCTTCAGCGTCAACCGGCGTACCCGCCAGATCGGCACCCGCCGTGCCCTGGGCGCGAGCCGGGCCGCCATCCTGCGCTACTTCCTGACCGAGAACTTCCTGATCAGCCTGGTCGGGGTGGTTGCCGGTGGCGCGCTGGCCGTGGGTCTGAACATCTGGATGGTGGAAGAATTCAGCCTGGCACCGATGGCGTGGTACCTGATACCCACGGCCATGCTGATTCTGCTGCTGGTGGGCCAGGCGGCAGTGCTGGGCCCGGCGCGACGTGCGGCATCAGTACCGCCGGCCGTAGCGACCCGGACCGTTTGAGCCAGGGCGGGGTCAGCAGGGCGGGGTCAGAGTAAAGGGACAGAGTAAAACTGGGTTTTACTCTGTCCCTTTACTCTGACCCCGTGCTTCGCAGCGTTGAGGGGTTATTCGAGCATGGTGCGCAGCGCCGTGCGGGCCTGGTCGAAGCGGGCCTGCAGCCGCGGCGTCTCTACGTCACCGTAGGCCTCCCGGGCCCGCTGTTCTGCGGCATCGATGGCCCGAATCAGGTCGCTGGCGGCCTTGCCCCGAGCTGACCGCTCGGTACTTCCCCTGGCGCCGATCCATACCGGTGAACTGTGGGCAAAAGGCCTGGCGTGCATGGTTGGCCATGCGTCTTCCACCCGCTTTGAGGAATAGGCACGCGCCGCGACCCAGCCGCCGTCGGGCAGTTCAATACTGCCGTCGTAGCTGCGCGTGGCGCCGGCCCTGATACCGTCAAGCCGATCGACCACGGTGCCGTTGACCACCAGCTCCAGTACTTCGACGTCGGTTGTGCCCGCCAGCGTCGCCCGCCATTGCTGCATGCCCGACTGGACGACACCGCCGGGTTGAATACGGTCTCCGACCTCGAACAGCAGGGCAGGGCCCGTGGTGACAAAGCCACGGCCCGCCATGGCTGCCTCCAGGACGGTCGGGGATGTCATTTCCTCGCCGTCCAGGCGCAGGTAATTTCGACCCGTGCCTACGGCAGGTGTGCGGTGAAAATCGACCCAGGCGTCGGTGCCGGACATGGCCGCCACCGGACGGCCGATATTGAGCAGGCGATACCACAGTTCGGAGGTTCCGAGCGGGCTGGTCCAGGCGCACACCAGTTCCAGGCCCAAACCTTCAGAGAGCACCGCATCGGAAACCAGCTCCAATGGAATGCCTTCCACCTGTTCCCCCTGGAACGGTCCTGCATCGTCCACCACCGGGTGGACATAGGTGGCGATTGCACCGACGGATTCGGCGAAGGCGATCACGTCTCCATTGGTCAGGTCCGGGTTACCCAGTGTCGGGTTGTACGGACCGAAGAACCAGGGGGCAAAGGGCTGTCTGCCGGCGCCGGACAGCCCGACGTGGCCGTGGAAATGGGAACGGACCTCCTGGCCCTGGGTAACGATGCGCCCGTCGCCGGGTGTTTCGACACCGAGCAGTGGCGCGTCGATGCGCCGCTGCCAGCGGTTCCATGACATAGGCCCAAGCACATCGAGATTCTCACCGGCCATAACGCGCAGGGCGTCCTGGTGGGTGGCGCGATGATGGCCGTCACCGTTGAGATGGACATGGTGGTCGGCCGAGACATATCCGGCAGACCTTGCATCCCAGATTGTCCGGGAGACGACACCGACCTCAGCCAGGCCATTGCTGCGTACACGAACTGTCTCCTCAACGACGGTTGCCATGGGGCCGCGCGCGGCGAGGACGCGGTAACGACCGGCGGGCAGGGTGAACTCCGACTGGCCCTGCACGTAGAAGTAATGGCGCCCGGTCTGGGAGTCGAAGTAGGTCGCGTCCTCATGAGAGGCCACCGGGTGGCCATCCAGCTGCGTTATGGACACCCTTGCCGTGACTGCCGTCCCTGACGCATCGGTGATCGCCACTGACAGCGTCCCGGTTGCGCCGCCGTACTCCCATTGGCTGATGTCCACGGGCGTTGGTGTGCCGCCATGGGTCGGGATCCGCATCAGCCTGAACTGGCGTGATTCTCCAAGCTCAGTGAAATACACGTGGTCTCCGTCGGCGCTGAACGCCGGCGTCAATGCATACGGGCTGCCATGGGTGAGGCGGTGCTTCACCCGGGTATCCTCCAGGTCCAGGGTCCAGAGGTGGTAGTCGTTATCGATGGGAGCGCTGTAGACGATGAGCCGCTGGTTCGGGTGGCTGTCCCCGGTCAGGTGGTAGGTGAGCGTTTCGCCGTGGATGATCTCATCGCTGCCCGCGATAAAGTCCCGCTCCCGCAGGACGCGATGTGCGCCGTTGCCGTGCAGATATACAATGCCGGTCCCCCCTGCCAGCCGCCGGGCGTTGCGTTCTACCTGGGGCAGGTCGGTAAGCCGGGTGTCGAGCCCTGACGCGAGGTGTCGGCGCCACAGACTCAGTACGTCTCCAGCACCTGATGTGTAGTAGAGGGACTCTCCGTCAGACGAGAACTCCGGATCCAGTTCGATAGTCGGGGTATCGATGACCGTTTCGCTGCGGCCGCCCATTTCCATGATGACGATCGCAGTGTCGCGGCCGCTGTCGCGAACAAAGGCCAGCCGGCTACCGTCCGGCGACCACCGCGGCCGGGCGTCCATGCCCGGTCCGTCGGTCAGGCGTTCCGCAATTCCCGTTTCAAGGTCGAGCAGCCACAGCCAGCCCTGGGCGGCGAATGCCAGGTGCCGCCCGTCCGGCGCCGGCGCCGGGTCCGTGGGGCCGTGGGCCAACACCGGCAGCTCGTGCTGTTCCAGGTAAACGTGGTGATTGAAATCGGACAGCTTGGCGTAGCGGTTCTCCCATTGAGCGGACGCCGGTCCGGCCATGGCAAAACTGACAGTTATTGCTGCAAGAAATTGAAATTGCGCTGTGGCATCAACGCAGGTTGTTCGACCTGAGCCCATGTTTTTCTCCCTCCAGCCCCGGCGGAGCTTCACAGGATCGGGAGCATAGCAACAACCCGTGCGATTTTGGTCTGTTGGTCATTGGTATGAGAGCACCCTGACGCCGGTAGTATTCCCCCGGCACTCCTAACCCTGGTTGCGACTTGGTTACCCCTCGTGGACAATGGCGCGCCACGAACGGCCTGCCGGGGGGCGGGCTCAGCAGACTTCCTGGATAGCATTATGAAGCCAATGATCGCCGGCGTGATCGCCGTACTTCTCTCCGCCATGTCCCCACAGTCAGCGCTCGCTGACAGCCACGAAACCGAGGAATCCGAAAAGCCCACCTGGGATATCGAGAACCCGCCCGGAGAATGGCAGACCGTGTCCATCGACACCGACAGCACCACCTGGTCGAATGTCGACGTCAGCCCGGACGGCAAGACCGTGGTGTTCGACATGCTGGGTGATATCTACGCGGTGGACCTGGCCGGTGGTGAGGCCCGGGCGCTGACCGCCGGCATTGCCTGGAACATCCAGCCCCGCTTCAGCCCCGACGGCCGCCAGATCGCTTTCGTTTCCGATCGCAAGGGCGGCGACAACCTGTGGGTGATGAACGCTGATGGCTCCGATCCCAGGGCGGTGACCAGTGAAAAAAATCAGCTGTTCCACAACCCGGCGTGGACGCCGGATGGCCAGTGGCTGGCGGCGCGCAAAGGTTACGTTTCGACTCGCAGTATTCCCGCCGGTTCCATCTGGATGACCCACGCCAGCGGCGGCAAGGGATTGGAGGTGGTTGAGCGGTCCCACGGCGAGCAGAGCCAGAAAAACATTGCGGAACCGGCGTTCTCGCCGGACGGCCGTTACCTCTACTACAGCCAGGACACCACGTCCGGCCAGACCTGGCAGTACAACAAGGATTCCACCGGTTCGGTTTTCTCCATCAAGCGGTTGGACCGGGAAAAGGGCGAAACCGTGGTCATGGTGTCTGGGCCGGGCGGCGCGATCCGGCCAACGCCCTCCCTGGACGGCAAGCAACTGGCCTTCGTGAAACGGCATCCGGACATGACCAGCGCCATCTACGTCAAAGACCTGGATTCCGGCAATGAGCGGCAGGTGGCGCAGGGGCTTGACCGTGATCTGCAGGAAACCAACGGGACCCATGGCAATACGCCCGCCATTGCCTGGACGCCGGATTCCCAATCCCTGGTTTACTGGGCCGGCGGGTATCTGCACCGGGCGGCCCTGGACGGCGGCGAGCCGCGTCGGATCCCGGTCCGGGTCAAGGCCGAGAAGAAGGTTCGCCAGGCCCTGCGATTCCCGGTGGAGGTTTCCCCGGACAAGTTCGACGTCAAGGCCATACGCTTTGCCAGCTATTCGCCGGATGGTTCCAAGGCCGTATTCCAGGCGCTGGGATACCTGTATATCCGGGACGTGGCCAGTGGCCGCCAGAAACGATTGACCAGGCAGACCGATCACTTTGAGTTCTGGCCCAGCTTTTCCTCGGACGGCCGCTCGATTGTCTACACCACCTGGAACGACCAGGAACTGGGCAGCGTGCGCATCCTGTCGGCTCGGGGTGGATCCGGCAAGGTTGTTTCAGAGCAGCCCGGCCACTACGTGGAGCCCCGGTTTTCCCCCTCAGGTGAGCAGGTGGTCTACCGCAAGTTTTCCGGCGGCTACCTTCTGTCGCCCAAGTGGTCCGGTGAGCCCGGCCTCTACGTGATGGATCGCGACGGCGATAACTCCCGGAAGATCAGCAGCAGCGGCTTCAACGCCCAGTTCAGCGCTGACGGTTCCCGCATCCTGTATTCCGCCCAGGAGGACAATACCAAGCTCGTGCTGAAGAGCGTCAACCTGCAGGGCCTGGACGAGCGCACCCATTACAAAGGGTCCAAGGTCACCGAGTTCAGCGTGTCCCCCGACGGACGCTGGCTGGCCTTTGCCGAACACTACAACGCCTACCTGGCGCCTTTCGCGGCCACTGGCAAATCCGTGGACATCGGCAAGGGCAGCGACAGCTTTCCGGTACGGCAGGTGGCCAGTCGTTCCGGCGAAGGGCTGCACTGGTCTGGCGACTCGTCCAGCCTGCGGTGGGCCCATGGGGCAACCCTGTACTCGCGGGATCTGAAAGACGCATTTGCCTTCGTTTCCGGGGCGCCGGAGGAATTACCGGAGCCGCTGGAGTCCGGGCTGGACCTGTCCTTCCAGGCCGGTAGCGACCGGCCAGATGGCACCATTGCCATCACCGGTGCGCGCATCGTGACCATGCGCGACTCCAACCGCTTCGAGGAAGTGATCCAGAGCGGTACGGTCCTGGTGGAAGGGCATCGAATTGCCGCCGTAGGCAGCGCCGACCAGGTGGAGATTCCGGAAGGCGCTTTTGTGGTGGACGCATCGGGCCAAACCGTGATCCCCGGCCTGGTGGATGCCCACGCCCACGGCGGTATGGCCAGCCTGGAAATCACCCCCCAGCAGAACTGGATGCAGTTCTCCAACCTGGCGTTTGGCGTGACCACCATCCATGATCCGTCCAACGACACCACCGAGATTTTTTCTCACGCTGAGCTGCAGCGCGCCGGTCAGGTGGTAGGGCCGCGTACCTACTCCACCGGCACGATTCTTTACGGTGCGCTCATCCCCGGGTACACGGCGGTCGTTGACACCTACGAGGACGCGCTGTTCCACGTGCGTCGGTTGAAGGAGATGGGAGCCATCTCGGTCAAGAGCTATAACCAGCTGCGCCGGGATTCCCGCCAGATGGTGATCGAAGCCGGTCACCAACTGGGCATCATGGTGGTGCCCGAGGGCGGCGCCAAGTTCCAGCACAACCTCAACCAGATCGTGGACGGTCATACCGGCCTTGAACATGCGGTACCGGTGGCGCACCTCTACGACGATGTGATCCAGCTTTGGTCCCAGACCGACGTGTTCTATTCACCCACCTTCGGCGTGGCCTACGGCGGCCTGTCCGGTGAAACCTACTGGTATGACCGAACGCCGGTGTTCGAGAACAAGCGGCTGCTGCGCTACTCGCCGAAATCCCAGGTGTTTCCTGCGTCTTTTCGACGAATCACCGCTCCGGACGATCACTACAACCACATCTACGTAGCGCGGCACGCCAGGACCCTGCGGGAAAAAAATGTTCCTGTCGTGATCGGTGCCCACGGACAGCGGGAAGGCCTGGCCGCCCACTGGGAGATGTGGATGATGCACCAGGGCGGATTCACACCCTGGCAGGCCTTGCGCGGCGGCACCATTGACGGCGCCAGGTACCTTGGCCTTGACCAGGATCTGGGTTCCATCGAGGTGGGCAAACTGGCGGACCTGGTCATCATCGACGGCAACCCGCTGGACGACCTGCGCCAGTCCGAGATGGTGTCCCACACCATGATCAACGGCCGGCTGTACGAGGCCGCCACCATGAACCAGGTGGGCAACGAAACCAGCACCCGCCAGCCGTTTTTCTTCGAGCTCGACGGCGGGGACGCGTTTCCCGTAGCCGCGCAGAAGGCGTTCTTGATGAAGGCGCGGTTGCACGGTTGGAGGCACTAGGACCGCCTGGACGGCGGTCCGGGGAACGGCTGGCCTTCGGCTGCCTGGGGAACGCTCGCTACGCGAGCTGGGGAACGACCGCTGGACGCGGTCTGGGAAACGGCCGGCCTTCGGCGGCCTGGGAATCGCAACGAGCTGGGATCGGAGGTGTGCTTCTTCCCAGCACGCGAAGCGTGCGTTCCCCAGGCCGCGCAGCGGCCGTTCCCCAGCTCGCGTAGCGAGCGTTTCCCAGTGCCCGCAGGGCGCGTTCCCCAACGCGCGTAGCGCGTTTCTAACAAAAAAACGCCCGAGCACTGAACCCCAACTCCCCATCCACAAAATCCCGCTTGATCTGCCGCTGCTGGTCATCCTTGGCCAGGTTGACGGCGTTGGGGCGGGCCAGTTGGAATCCGTCGGCGTCGGTCAATCGCCAGATGACCGGCTTCAGGTGGTTGCGTCGGGCGCCGGCTACGACGATGCCGGCTTCCCGGGAGGAAAGCTGGACTGAAGTTCCGGCGGGGTAGATGCCGATGGCGGAGATAAAGGCCTCCACCAGGTCTTTCTGAAACTGCTGGTCGCGCAGGCTGTAGAGCTCCTTGGTGGCCCGGGACACCGTGATGGGACGGCGATGGGGTCCGGTGGAAATGAGCGCCTCGAATGTGTCGATGATGCGGGCAATCCGGGCATACAGGTCGATGTCTTCTCCCGCGACCGCATTGGGATAGCCGGAACCGTTGATGTGCTCATGGTGTTGCGCCACCATTCGCCGGATCACGGGGTCCACGTCAACGTGTTCATCCAGCAGTTCCAGGCTGAAATTGACGTGTTCCCTGACCACCTCGATTTCCCAGCTCGACAGTTTTTTGGGCTGTCCCAGCAATGAGTGTGGCAGCTTGGCCCGGCCCAGGTCGCACAGGGTGGCACCGGTGCCGAGCAGGGCAAGGTCTGATCGCGGCAGTCCCAGTTGGCGGCCCAGGCAAATGCACCAGATCGCCATGTTGACGCAGTGACGCAAGGTGTAGTTATCCTGCTTGCGTCCGATGGCGAATCCAATGGCGGGGTCGGGATTGCGCAGGATGCTGGCTACCAGTTCCTTGACTGCCTCGGTAATGGCGCGGAGGTTGATGGATTCTTTCTCGGCAATGGTCTCCATGGCGAATGCCACGGTCGCCTCCAGGTTCACCACGGCGATGCGCGCGTCCGGTAATTCTTCGGTCACCGACGCCTCGTCCTCGTAGCGAATCACACCGCCGGCGCCGGGCAGGGGCGCACCCTGTTCGTCCCGTGCGGGGGGCGTCCAGTCATCCATACGCCGCTGGGAGTGGGGTTCGCCGACCACCGGGATGGGACCCGAGACATGGGGGGGAGGTGGACCGGAGGCAGTCTCCTGGTCCATATCGGTCAGGCTGTCAGACAGGTTCTTGTCGACGTAGACGTAGCGGCAGCAGCGCTGGACTTTCTCAATGTCGGCCACGGATTCCATCCACATGCCCTGCAGTGTGAATGGCGAGTCTTCCCACGGCCGGTCCAGCCTGGAAACGTACATTCCCAGTTTCAGCTGGCCAACATCGATGCGAACTTCTTCTTGGGTTGAGCCCTGCAACGCCGCTGATGGTCCCTCTTATACGACGCCTATTAAATCATAATCCCGCCAAGAGAGTTCAGTCACTTAGCGGCACATGCGAAGAAGATTCTTCAATCTGTCGTGCAATCCAGTCCGGCAAGATTGGTCAGCCTGGTCAGGTTCTGACTGCCGGAGCCATACTGCGGCAGCACAGACTGGTAGTTTACCGATCCGGAATTGCAGCCGAGGCTGAACTGCAGCTGGCCCCAGGGTTCCAGGCTGACGGTGTCGGGGTCAAACGCGTCGCCGAACACGCCACCGCTGGCAATAAAGGCCTGCTCGATATTGACCTGACCGTTGTCAAAACTGCCGTCACCGACGATCCATGCCTGGTTGCCCGCGTCGTCATAGGTGAACCAGTAGACCACCACCCGGTCCGGTCCCGCGGCGCTGATCACGAATCCCTCGCCATCGTGCTCCAGGTCATACCAGGACCCGGTAAAGGGCAGCAGTGAAAAGCGGTCGGTATCGAATTCACAGCCCGAGCCGGTACTGTCGGTCAGTCGCAGGGCGGCCTGCCGCTGGTTGCGCACATCGACGTTGTGGCGCATCCGGAATGCACCGCAGTCCGACCAGACAAAGCTGGCGTTGCCGGCATTGCTGAATTGCACCTGCGCCGGATCGAATGCGTCGCCGAAGATGCCGCCGCTGGATTCCAGCAGTTCGGGGAATACCACCTCGTTGCCTCGGACCTGTCCGATCCCGATCATCCAGCGCTGATTGCCGGCTTTGTCGTAGGTGAACCAGTACACCACGGCCCGCTGGTTATCCAGCACCTCGATCACGAATCCTTCGCCGTCGTGGGTGGGATCAAACCACACCGCGCTGACGCCGGGGGTGATCACGAACGGGTCGTCCAGCGCTGCGCTGGTTACGGCAAAGGTCAGCGTGTCATCACTGCCGCCCAGGTCGGTTTCGACGCCGTTGGTGTCCTCGTAACCCACCCAGTTGCCCACGATGCCCCAGTCGGCAGGGGTGGCGGGGTCGCCGTCCAGCAGCTGGCCCACCATGTCCTGGGCTGAAAGGTTCAGGGTCACCTGGGTCTCGCCTGTAATGGCGGCCGCCAGCGGCGAACCGGCAAGGTTGAAACTGGCTGAATAGGCGTCGTCCCGGTAGCGGTAGTAGCCGTCCGGCGCGCCGCCGGCGTTGGCCAGCCACTGGCCCGAGCTATCCTCGGGCGACTGGGTCACGTCTTCCAGCAGCAGGTCCGCAGTCACCTCGGTGGTGCGGGTGGCCTGTCCAGGCAGTGGCGCAATCTGGCCGTTGTCGTTGCGCCAGCGCATGGGCTTGTCGAAGGCCAGCCACAGGGTATAGCTTCGATCCAGCTGCAGCGGCTGAACCTGGTTGAAAAACAGGCTGCGCTGGGTGGCGGACTGCACGTCCCATTCCGCGTCAGCCACCACCGCGCCGGTGGCGTCATCGATCCAGCGCACCGCGGTCACCGACGGCGGCCCGGCCTGGCCGTAATAGGCGATGGGAAACGTCTGGCCCAGGTTTTCCCGGACCCGGCGGATCTCGGACTCGGGCAGGATGAATCCGTCGTGGCAGTTGCTGGCAAAGCCGCCGTAGTCCGCGCCGCAACCCGGCAGCGAAGGGTGGGCGTCGGGGCTCAGCGTTCCGGACGGCTCAATCTCCAGGGTCCAGGAGGGAACGGCGTAGGTGACGGCAAAAAACTCATCGGTGGAACCGATGGCCTGGCCCTGGCGGGCGTCGCTGGGCCGGTCGATGTAGACCTTGCCGCCCTCCAGCTGGGCATGGAAGCTGGAAAAATCCCCCAGCAGGTTGCGCTGGATCACGTTGCGCCGGGTGTTGTTCGTATTGACCGAAAAGTGCACCTGGCTGAAGGAGTGGACGTCGGTGTACATGCGCAGCCGGTCCTCTGGCCCCAGCCGGGCCGCCGCCACCATGGCCAGGCTCTCAGGCTCCGAATGCGGCCCGGAACCGTGGTGGACAATGGAGCCCGGGTCGCTGGAACTGGCGCCGGAGTTGGTGGCCCAGAACGGCGGGCTGTTGCGGTTCAGGTCCACCCCCAGCAGCCGGTCGCCGGAGGTGTTGATGTCTTCATCCACGCCCAGCATGTTTTTCCGGCGCATGCGCCCGTCCCGGGGGGCTGAGCCTTCCAGGTAGACCTGGCGCGGGTAACGCTGGGTTTGCAGGTAGCCGTCCACGTTGAGTACCGGCAGCAGCACCATGTTCATGTTGTCCAGCAGGTAGCGGTGCAGCCACTGGTCGCCGGCATTGGCCACCAGGTGCTCCATGATGCCGGTCAGCACTTCCGGCGACTGCCATTCCCGGGCATGAATGCCGCCCTGGGTGTAGATGGCCGGTTCCGGCAGACCCGTCACGGTAATGCTGTCGGCGTCGCTGTACCGGTAGGCCCAGATATCCCTGCCGGCCTCGGAATTCCCCACCACCTCACCAGCGATGAATTCGTGATTGAGCATGAAATCCTGGTGCCGGGTCAACAGGCCGTTGTAGCTGCGAAAACCGTCAAAGGGCAGCGGGGTGTCCACGGGTTCCGGTACCGGGAATCCCAGGCCGAGAATGCCAGGCTGCTCGGTCCATTCGATCACGCTCTGGGAGGCAGCGGCGCCGCACCACAGCAATGCGCCCAGTACGATCGTCCGGCGCTTCATGGTTGCCGCTCCAGAATCTGCAGGGCCTGGCGGCCGCCATGGCTCTGCAGCATCAGCCGGCCCCGAGCCGCCAGCATCGGCTGATCTGACTTGAGCAGCTCTGCTGCCCGGTCAACCAGCCCCGGTGCCTGGCTTTTGCCCAGGGCCAGGGCAGCGGCCGCGCCGAGGTCTGCGTCGCCCATCAGCGTGAACAGTTCCTCCGACACATCGGGGTCATCGGCAGCCATCCGGCCCAGGGCGGCAATGGCGGCGGCCTGGTCGGGCCCGGAGTCGAGGGACTTGAGCCACCAGGCCCGGGCGGCATCCGGACCGATAATCCCGTCGAGCTCCAGCACGGTCCGGAAACGGTCCGCGCCTTCCAGGAACTCCAGCGCAACAGCCGTCAGGTCCGGGTCGGACAGATTCGCTGCGGCAGCCAGCATGATCGGGGCCAGGGCCGGTTCCCGGGTCACCGCGGCGATCAGGTGAGGGATGGCGGGCTCCAGCAGTTGCACCGGCGCATGTTTCAGAGCGTCAGCGGC
>JAAUYH010008740.1_pt1 | contig 71104 bp, 53 predicted proteins | sample 7278061 | NCBI WGS metagenome assembly JAAUYH01 (sample SAMN14350203, study PRJNA611818) | marine sediment metagenome | isolation source: surface marine sediment (0.6m) | place: French Polynesia: Moorea | collected 2018-08 | reverse complement strand
TGGAGGACGCCCACATCGATGCGAAAACCTGTGCCTGCCGCTGGGATGGGGTCCCCATGGATCGGGGGCTGGCGGTGGAGCTGGTGTGTCGGCGGGATGGCTTCTGAATCAGTTTGAGGTTAGAAGTTACCGCGGAAACTGTGAGCCGGTAGCTATCGCGGCGCACCCTTGGGAAAACCGATTCGGTCCAGCAGGTTTTGAAAAGCGGGGTTCGAGTGCAAGCCATCAAATGCCGGATGTGCCTTGATGTGCAATATCTGGGGTTGACCGAGCCGATAGGCCCGCTCCAGCGAATCCAGCGCCAGTCGCGGTTCACCGGCCCGGGCGTAGAGCTGGGCGAGTGCCACCTGGTCTTTGAACTCGGGATCGCGGTCCAGCAATGAATCTGCGAGGGCCCGAATCGCGCCGGGGTAACCGGAATCCGAATAGCCTTGGTTCATCGCTCGGAGCAGCATCTCATCCTGGCCCCAGGTCATCTTGTATGCTTCGAACGCCTCTTCATACCTGCCCTTGAACCATAAAGCTTCACGATAAAGCGCCAGTTGTGCTGCCTGATCGGCATCGTCAACAGCGCTGTTTTCGGCCTCTTCGATGACCTTGTCGTATTCCCTGGCAAAAACCCTGTGACCATTCAGGGCCACACGCGCCACGGGAGAAAGCGGATCGTACAAGTGCCCTATTTCCATCTGGCTCAGGCTTTCTTCAATGTCGCCCATGACAATCAGGTAATCCGCGTAGGCGTGCCGGATCCCAACGTTGTTCGGGTCCAGTTCCAGCGCTCGGAGCAGGCTTGACCTCGCCAGCCCCCAATCGCGGTCGTAGTAAAGCTGGATGTTGCCGAGGGTGGCGTAACCGCCAGCGGAATTGCGGTCCAGGCTGATCGCTTTCAGTGCGGCCGCCCGTGCTTTGGGGACAGCCTCGGAAACGGGTGCCCTGCCAAAAAAGCCCTGGGCCAGGTGAGCCCCGGCTATACCAGCATGCCCAGGCGCATAACTCGCATCCAGATTGATGGCCTGCTGGTAATGTAAAAGACTCTGGTCAAACTTGAGCCGGTTGAAATAGTGGTCTCCCCGGAGGACGAGTTCGTGCACGTTGAAATCCACCGGGCTTCGCCGCAACCGGTCCTCTGCCTCCCGCTGCTTGACGGTGACTTCGATCTCGTCAGCAATGGCCAGCGAAATTTCGCTGATCAGGGCGAGCACCTGGTTTAACTCGCGGTCGTAGCTGTTGGCCCAGACGTGCTCATCCTGGGCGCCGCGAATCAGTTTCGCTGTAATGCGGATCCTCCCCTCGTCGCGAAAAACCGAGCCTTCCACCAAAGCATCCACATTCAGTTCGCGGGCAATTTCCGGAATCGGCTTGTCGGTTGACTCGTAGCGCAATGTCGACGTTCTGGATATCACCCGCAAGTCGGTAATCCTGGACAGGCGGGTAATCAGCGCCTCCTGCATTCCCTCCACGAAATACACCTGGGCCGGATCCTTGGACAGGTTATGCAACGGCAAGACCGCTATTGACGCAATGGCCTCGTCCGGCCTGATGGTCCTGTCCGTTTTGGACCACCAGGTGTGCCAGGCGAACAGGATGACAGCCGCGGACAGCAGCGCAATGACGATGATGTCCATACGCCGGCCAGTGATACCGGTCATGGACTCGCCCGGGCGAATGTCTTTCTCAAGACTGAGTCCCGCTGGTGTCAGTTCATAGAACCACGAGAATGCCAGGGCGATGGGAAAGCCCAGCGCAAGCACGACCAGGACCACCTGTCCTGTCCAGTCGGGGAGCGCTGCCAGGCTCAACACGACTTCGGCGACCTGGGCGATCAGCCAGGCCGCCACCACGTATAGCGCCGCCATACGAAAAACGTTGCGGCGCTTAAGCTCCGACAACAGGCCCATAGGCTACCGTGTACGCTTGTTGCCGGGTCGGCACAATCCGTAGCTGCCGCAGACCCAATTTCCGCTTCGGGATGGGACCAGCCACGGTACCGAGGCGTTCAGGCTGCGGTTAAGCCCCCCCGGTGATCTCCAGCACAGCGCCACTGATATAGCGGGCCGCGTCGGACAGCAGGAACAGGATGGGACCGGCAACGTCCTCGGGCACCCCTACCCGCCCCAGCGGGACCAGAGGGATGTACTGGTCCAGCTTCAACCGCAACGGCGGGCCTTCTTCCCTGCCACCGCGGCCGAAGCCGCCGCGCATGAAGGCGGTATCGATGCCTCCGGGTGAAACCGCGTTGACCCGCACGGCGGGGCCGTTCTCGTTGGCCAGAGTCCGGGTCAGGGCCTCAATGCCGGCCTTGGCCGCGCTGTAGGGTCCGTAGCCCGGCCGGGCGGCCCGGGCCAGGCCCGAGGACGTATTCACGATGGCGCCGCCGCGGGGCGCGGCGCGCAGCAACGGCAGCGCGCAGCGGCAGCTCATCGCCGTGGCCCGCAGATTGCCCGACCAGACGTCGTCAATGTCTTCCAGGGGCAGCTCATCCATCGGCAGGAATTCGCCGGTGTAGCCGGCCAGGTTCACCAGGCCGTCCAGGTGGGGCCAGGCCTGTGCCAGCTGCCGGTAGGCAGCCTCTACCTGGTCCGCGTTCCGGGCGTCCAGCGGGATCTGGCGCACGCCGTCGGGAAAGGAACGCTCGGCCAGGGACTGTGGCAGATCCATCACCGCGACTTCCAGACCGTTCTCCAGGCAGGCCGCCACCAGCGCCATGCCGATACCGCCACAGCCGCCCAGCACTGCGATGCAGCTGCCCGCCGGTGGCGCCAGCCGGGTGACGTCCATGGGACCCGTCGAATTCAGATCCTGTTCCGGGTTATTGTGTGCCATCGAAAGGAGCTCCCACGTAATGACCAAAGGCCTGTTCAAGATCACCCCGGGACTGAGAATCCACCACAACTACCGGCTGGATACCGCCTTCACCGGGCGCTACCTGACCCGTCGGGAGGACGGCAGCCTTGATTTCCTGGACCGCGTCCAATCAGAGGGCACCACTGCGCGGAAAGGCCCGGGGCACATCACTCCAGGTAGGCATCCCTCAATTCATTCTTGAGGACCTTGCCCAGGGTATTGCGCGGGAAGTCCCCGGGGTAAATCACCAGGTCACGCAGACGCTGGTGTTTAGCCAGTTTGTCGTTCGCCCATTGCTTCAGGTCTTCCGCGACCACGGCGCCGTCAGTCCTGACAAACCCCACCGGAGTCTCCCCCCATTTCTCGTGTTCCACGCCAATCACCGCCGCGTCAACCACGGCATCATGGGTCAGCAGCACCGATTCGATATCCACCGGGTAGACGTTGACCCCGCCCGAGATAATCATGTCCTTGGCCCGCCCGCGCAGGGTCAGAAACCCTTCGGAATCAAACTCCCCGATGTCGCCGGTGCGGATAAAGGTCCGGCCGGTCTCACCACGCCACAGGATCTCAGCATTGGCATCCGGCCGGTTCCAGTAGCCGCTCATCAGCCCGCCGGAGTAGCCAACGATTTCTCCGGTGCCGGAGAAAGTTACATCGTTGTCCTCGTCATCGATCAACCGAATCTCACAACCGTGGACCGGCCGGCCCACGGAGTCCGGGCGCTCCGCCAGCTGGCTGGGGTTGATCATGGTAATGACCCCCTCGGTCAGGCCCCACAGTTCCCACAGGCCGTCGCCGGTTAGGCGCCGCATGGCCTGTTTCATGGCGGCAGGCATAGGAGATCCGGCCGTCAGGGCGCACTCGAAACACTCCAATCCGGCCTGTTCGATGTCTGGATGATCCAGCAGCGCGCCGCACATGGCGGGTACCACGAAACCATGGGTCGGCCGGTGCCGCTGGATCACCTCGATAAACGCTTCGGGACTGAACTGCGGCAGGATGACCGTGGTGGCACCGCACCACTTGGCCGGGCACCAGCTCAGCCAGGCGCCGTTGGAGTGCATGGGGATGCTGGACAGGGCCACCGACTCACAGTGCATGCGCATTTCTCCGCCCAGCACCGCGCCGAAAGAGAAACGGGACTCGTGGTTATGCACGATGCCCTTAGGTTTGCCGGTGGTGCCGGACGAGTAGATGATGACCGCCTCGTCGTCAGCGCCGAGTGCCATCCCGGGATCCGTATCCGGTGATCCGGCCACCAGCTGATCAAACGCGTCGCCCTGCACAAGCAGCGGCAGATCCGATCCGGCCACCGCCGCCCGGGCCAGGTCAGCGTAGCCGGTGCTGGCCAGCAGCAGCCGCGCCTCGCAGTCTTCCAGCATGGTCCCCACCGCATCAGCCGTCAGCATGGTGGACAACGGCACCGCCACCGCCCCAGCTCGCCAGATCCCCAGCAGCACCTCGTGGGACCAGATCCCATTGGCCACCAGCATGGCCACCCGGTCACCCTTTCGAATTCCTGCTGTTTGCAGGCTGTGGGCAATCCGGTTTCCGGTGCTGGAGTAGCTGGCCCAGTCAACCGACCGGCCTCCTTCGATCAACGCGGTGTCACCGGACCGGTAGACGGCATGCAGCCGAACCTGGTCCGCAAGACTGGTAAAAACAGGTGCATAGCTGGAAACGAAAGACACCCTAATTCTCCTCTTACCTGATCACCTAATCACGGAGCCACGGAGCCACGGAGTCACGGAGCCACGGAGCCCCCCATATACCGCGACCTCTCCCCCAAAATCAACGACGCCTGGGATTCGATGACCTCAACCATGAAAGCCCGCCCGGCCCTGACCCTGGCCGCGGATCGGAGATCGACGTGGCTCAATACCCATACGCCCCAGGTCGAGGGCGTCAGCTCAAGGTCCAGCCGCCGCACGTCTCTGTGCCGGTCCGCCTCGTAGCAGGGCATGCGGGCCAGGCCCAGGCCCGCTGCCACCGCGGCAAGCATGGTGCTCAGGTTGTCCGTCTTCAGCGCGACCCGGGCGCCGGGGAAGTGCTGCTCAACCCACTCCGGCATATTCTGCTCGCTGCGGAACAGGATCACCTCGGGTGCATCTCCCGGTTTCCGAAGAACCTTCGGCGCACCGTATACACCATGCTGCAGAGGCAGTACCTTGCGACCAATCAGGTAGTCCGGCGGCCTGGCCGTGAGGCGAACCGCGATATCGGCCTCCCTGGCGGCCAGGTCGATCAATCCGGTTGTCGTCAGCAGTTCGAGATCGATGCAGGGATACTCCTGGCGGAAGCCGCCGAGCCGGGGCACCAGGACGCTGTTGGCGAAATCGTAGGGAGCCGTCACCTTCAGTTGCCCACGCAACTCCGCATCCTGCCCGCCGACGGCACGGTCGATGGCCAAAGCGGTTTGTTCCATTTCCACCGCCCGCTCATACAGGTCTTCCGCCGCCTGGGTCATGGCGTACCCATCCCGGGAGCGGTCAAACAGCCGGGTACCCAGCTGCTCCTCAAACGCGTTGACGCGACGGGCGACCGTGGTATGGGTCACCCCCAGCTTGCTGCCGGCGCGGCTGACCGAGCCCTGCCGGCACAGGGCCAGGAAAATGCGTATGTCGTCCCAATTCATTAATGTGCATTTTTGCACATTAACACGTCATTTTTAACTATTTACGTAAACTGATGCACAACCTAATCTGGCTGCGTCTTTCAACACACACTCGAGGAACAACCCATGATCCTGAACAACCGAACTGTACTGGTCACCGGCGCCAACCGCGGCATAGGCGAGGCCCTGGTCAAGCAACTGCTGAGCCAGGGGGCGCGCAAGGTCTACGCCGCCGCCAGGGATACCCGCCGCCTGCCCGACTTTGGCGACCAGCGGGTAGTCCCGCTGCAGCTGGACATTACCGACGCCGCCCAGGTGGCCGCGGCAGCGCAACAGGCCAGCGATGTGGACCTGCTGATCAACAACGCCGGCGTTGCGGCATTCACCGGCCTGCTGGACGGCCCGGAAGACCTGCTGCGCCGGGACATGGAGACCAACTACTACGGCACCCTGTCCATGGTGCGGTCATTCGTGCCGGTGCTGGAGTCCAAAAAGGACGCTGCCATTGTCAACGTGGTCACCATTGCGGCGTTCGTGAATTTCCCGGTGATTGGCGGATACAGCGCCTCCAAGGCGGCACTGTTTTCGCTGTCCCAGGGCATCCGCATCGAGCTGGCGCCCAAGGGCATCGCCGTACACACGGTGAATCCCGGGCCCATCGACACGGATCTGGCCCAGGAATTCCCTACCGACAAAGCCGACGTCAACGAGACCGCCGCCCGAATCCTGGCCGGCCTGGAGAACGACGAGGCCGATATCTTCCCCGATGATATGGGCCGCAGCATGTTCGACACCTGGCGCGGGGACTACCGGGACCTGGAGCGGATGGTCCATGATATGACCAACGCATCCTGACTCACCAAGAGGCTATTCCTGATGAAATCTCACACAGCAAAACTGGCCGCCGGCAGCGAGTTTCCCTCGCTGCCGGTGCAATCCCTGGACGGCGAAACCGTCGATATCAGCAAGCCCGCCGGCGATGCCGACTGGAAACTCGTCATCGTCTATCGCGGCGTCCACTGCCCCCTGTGTACCCGCTACCTGAACGGGGTGCCGGACTACGTTGAGCGCCTGAGGGCCATCGGAGTGGATATCGCGGCAGTATCCGCTGACAGCGGCGAGCAGCTGCAACGCCACCTGGAAAAACTGGAGGTCAACTTTCCGCTCTACCATGGCTTGACCCTGGAGCAGATGGAGCAGCTGGGGCTGTATATCTCGGTTCCGCGATCCGAGCAGGAAACCGACCACCTGTTCCCGGAGCCCGGGCTGTTTGTGATCAATCAGGACGGACAGCTGCAGGTGGTGGATGTTTCGAATAATCCCTTCGTGCGCCCGGACATCGAGCCCCTGGTCAACGGACTGGAGTGGATCCGCAACCCCGACAACAACTACCCCATCCGGGGCACCCACCAGTAACCAGCACCCGGGCGTCGATGCCGGCGCCCGGGATTACAGGGTCCGTTTGAGGAAATCGCCGCCCTTCACGATCACCGGCATTTCCTCCCGGTAGCGTTCAAACAGGGACAGATCCTCCAGCGGATTGCTGTTCAGCACCACCAGGTCCGCCTGGTAGCCCGGTGCAATCCGACCCAGCGTGTCAGCCCGTTGGGCAATCTCCGCGTTGATCGATGTGGCGGACCTCAGCACGTCGATGGGTTGATCCACCTCGCCGCGGTAGCGGAACTCGCTGGCCTGCATGTCATGGAACTCCGTGCCGAAGATGTCTGTGCCCAGGCCGATCTTGACGCCGGCCTGGCGGCAGTTCTGGACAGACTCCAGCATCTGTTCCCGCAGCCCATCCACCTTGGCAATGCTCTCGGGGGGCATGCCGGCATCAGCTCCGCTGACCAGGATTTCGTGAATCACCGCCAGGGTCGGCACGGTGTAACAGCCGGCTTCAGCAATCAGCCGGGCGGTTTCCAGGGAAATCTGGGTGGCATGGTCAATGGACCGGATTCCGGCCTCAACGCAGCGCCGCGCGCCCGAGTCGGTATGGCAGTGGGCCACCACATACTTGCGCCGGCTTTCGGCCTCCTCAACCGCGGCGCGCAGTTCCTCCATGGTGAACTGATCCATCCAGATGGGGTCCGTGGGTGATGCCACCCCACCGGAGATGAACACCTTGATGTGGTCGGCACCCTTGCGCAGCTCCTCCCGGGCCACCCGGCGCACCTGGTCAGCGCCGTCCACCACCTGGCAGATGGCGCCGGAGTAGGCACAGTTGCAGGGTTCTTCTTCCACCCCCGGGCGCATGTCACCGTGCCCACCGGTCTGGGACAGGGCCTTGCCGCCATAGAGAAAGCGCGGTCCCTGCACCAGCCCGTGCTCGATGGCCAGCGCCAGGCCCACGTCGCCGCCACCCGGATCCCGTACCGTGGTGAAACCCCGCTGGGCCGCGTCCTCCAGGTGCTTGATGGCGTAGCTGACCAGCAGCGGCTTGGGCATGCGGTCCAGCTGCTGCATGTCAAAACTGGCCGAATAGGCATGGAAATGCAGGTCCAGCAGACCCGGCATCAGGAAGCGCCCGTTGAGGTCGATCACTTCAGCGCCGTCCAGCTTGACCGGCCCGTCGCTGACTTCACGAATGACCTCACCCTCCACCACAACGTTCATGCCGTCCCGGAGTTCGTCACTGACTCCGTCAAACAGCAGGCCGTTGGCAAAGATTTTCATCATGAGCTGCTCCCTCACCAGACTTGACTGGAACCCATTGTACGACCTGCGGAATTCCCGGAAGGAATGCACTTGCCGCGGCGCCTTCGTTTCCGTACAACTTAAGGGTCGGAGCAGCAAACCGAACCCGATGCATATTCGATGGCTGATGGCGCTTTTGTGGTTGCCCGTGGCGGCAGCAGCCGAGGCACCGCTGTTCAGCGATGACTCGGTGATACGGGCGGTGCTTACAGCACCCCTGGCCCAGGCTCACGCACAGAAGCAGCAGTCCGCCCGCCTGTACCTGCCGGGCACTTTTGCCTACCTGGACGATGCCGGCAACAACCAGCGACTGAGCGTATCCATCCGCAGCCGCGGCAATTTCCGGCGACAGCACTGTGATCTGCCACCGCTGACGCTGAACTTCGCCCGCAAGGAAGTCGGCGGCAGCCTGATGCAGGGCCAGGACAAGCTCAAGCTGGTGTCACCCTGTTTCAACCAGTCTGCATACCAGCAATACGTCATCCTGGAGTATCTCGCTTACAGAACCCTGGAAACACTGACCGATTTCAGCTTCCGGACCCGCCTGCTCCGGCTGAGTTTCGTGGACAGCGATCAGCAGCTCAAACCCTGGACCGCCCTGAGTTTCGTGCTGGAGGACCAGGTGGCCATGGCGGATCGCGTGGACCTGCCCCTGAGCCGCATCGATCGCGTGGGCTTCACTGACCTGGACCGGGACGCCGCCGCCGTAGTGGGGCTGTTTCAGCTGCTGATCGGCAATAACGACTATTCCATGCTGCTGGCCGAGGGCGACGGCAATTGCTGCCACAACGTCAAGCCGCTGCGCCGACCCGATACCGGCCTGTTTGTGCCCGTACCCTACGATTTTGACTTTGCCGGGCTGGTCAACGCGCCCTACGCCGCGCCTCCGGGGCACCTGCCGGTGAAGACGGTGCGCGACCGATACTACTCCGGGCTGTGTCACCCCGAAGCTGTGATGGAGCGGGCAGTCAAGCTGTTCCAGGAAAAGCGACCGGACATCAACCGGCTGGTCGAAACCGCCGCGGGGCTCAGCGAAACGGCGTCAGCAGCGGAATTTGTTGACGATTTTTTTGATCTATTGGATTCACCGGCGCGAATGCGGGAAGAAGTGCTGGACCGCTGCCGTGGCGGCCATCTGCTCGGCGATTAATCCGAGCGCCTGATCCGGCGCATGGGCCGCTCGCGCCTTTCCCGCCGGTTTTTCTCGGCTTTGCGCTCTTCCTTGGCAATCTTGGCCCGGCGTTCCCGCAGCAGCGCGTGCTGGGACTCCAGGCCGTCGCCATACATGCAGACCAGCACCGCCGCGTAGTTGAAAAATACCGTGAGAATCACGGCCACCTCCAGCGACTTGATGCCGGCGGCGATGCCCACACCGATGGACGCCAGGATGAACAGCGTATCGAAGGTATCGCTCAGGGCCCGGCGGAAGCGTACGCCCGCGACGATGCCGGCCAGACTGAACGCCAGCGCCAGGCTGTGCTGGATCACCGTGACGATGCCGGCCACCACCGCCGGCAGTACCAGGGTGGTGGTGTCGATGGAGTGGTCGTAGTCGCTGTCGTGGTGGATGGATTTGTACACCCAGGACACCGGCAACATCAGCAGCAGCGTTGCGGTCATGGCGTAGAACAACCCGATCGAGTTCTCCAGCCACAGCGGGGTCGCCTCGGTGCGGACCCGGCTGGTCTCGGTGGCCAGCCGCTCCAGCTCATCGCCGTCAGCGCTGAGCAGGGCTTCCTCCAGTTCCAGCAGGCCGGCGCTGTTGTTGCCCATGATTTCGCTGACGCCCCCCAGGGGCAATTCCGAAACGATCCCCGGAAACATGCCAATCAGCGCCGCTATGACCAGGGCCAGGGCGATGTAATAAACCGTGATCAGCCCCAGGGTCCGGTTGAGAATCCGGTGGTGCCTGGCGATCAGCGAGGACATGAAATTGTCGTCTTTCATGGGCATCCGAGACTATCCAAGGCTCTATTAGGCCACAACTGGCGATTCCACGTATAAGTGCACCGCCAAGTACACCACCTGAAAAGCCGTGAAAGCCGGGTCGGCCTGGGGTAGTCTGCATGGCCGAATGACGCCCAGGAGTCGCTGCATGATTCTTCACCGGTTGATCTGCGTGCTGGTACTGTCTGCCCTGGCCGGCCTGGCAACCGCTACCGAACTGACGGCCCACACCAGCGGCGGCTTCACCATTCCGGCCTCGGACGGGTTTGACCTGTGGTTCGATGCCCAGGGTGACGGCCCCGGAATCATCTTCCTGGCCCGGGAACCCAACGAAAACCGCAACCTGGCAGACGCCCTGTCCGATCAGTACCGGGTGGTACTGTTCGAGCCGCGGTTTGTCACCCGCTCCCAGCAGATCACCGTGCAGCAGGTGGCTGAGCCGCTCACCCGCTCGGCCCTGGAGAACCACCTGGCGGACCGCAACATCGACTGGGAATTGCCCACCGAGCGTTTCCCCATGGAGCTGATGATCGACGACCTGCACCGGGTGGCCGACGCCGTGGGCCTGGATCAATTCGTGCTGGCGGGCTACTCGGGAACCGCCCGGCTGGCCTCGCTGTTTGCACCGGAGAGCGACCGGGCCATCGGCCTGATCGTGGGCGGATTCGACATCCTGGGCAGCCTGGAATTCTGGCTGGGCTACACCTCAGGCAGCTCAGCGGCGGTCCTGCAGCGGCCCGAAGTGACCCCGGACGAAATCAGCATGGCGCTGTTCAGCCGCACGCTGCACCAGTACGAGATCGGTCGGGACAATACGAAGGCTTTCGGTGGCCTGCCAGGACCCAAGGTGGTCTGGGTCGGCGGCCAGGACGGCGGCCCGGAGGACGATCTGGCGAACCGAATTTTCTGGCGTGCCGACATCGCTTCAGGCGTGGTGCGGCGGATGGCGGAATACCGGCGGCTGGGTTTCTCGGTGATCACCATCCCCGGGGTGGGACACCTGGACGCTTTCATGTCCGCTGAAACGGCGGCCGCCGGCAAGATCCGGGCAGCTTTGATCCAGGCGGGGTACAAGTAGCGCTCGGCGGCCCTGCCAAACGTCAGGGTGACGAAATCAGGGCAAGACACTCCCCCAACACCGCCACCAGCTGATCCACATGAGTTTCCCGAAACGTCAGCGGAGGTCGGATCTTGAGGACATTGTCTGATGGCCCCTCGCTGCTGATCAGCACGCCGCGCTGGCGCATGGCGTTCACCACCTGGTGCGCGGCGGCCTGGTCGGGTGCGTTGCCGTCCACCAACTCCAGGGCGGCCATCAATCCGGCGCCACGCAGATCACCGATACGGACATGTCTGTCCGCCAGCTGAGCCAGCTGCTGATGCAGGTAGCGGCCGGTAGAGCGCGCGTTATCCGCCAGCTTTTCCTGCTCAAACACCTCCAGCACCATCCTGCCGACCACGGCCGATACCGGGTTGCCGCCGAAGGTATTGAAGTAATGGGCATCCCGAGAGAAGGCATCCAGGTGCTGATGCCGGACGATGGTCGCCGCCAGGGGATGGCCGTTGCCTATGGGTTTGCCCAGGGTGACCAGGTCCGGCGCCAGGCCGGCCCGCTGGAAACCCCACAGCCCCTCACCCAGCCGGGCAAATCCCGCCTGCACTTCGTCAGCGATAAACACGCCACCGGCGGCGCGCACCTTGTCCACGGCAGCCCCGAATACCTCTGGCGGCGGCAGGTGAATTCCGTCGCTTGTGAAGGCCGTGTCCAGCAGCAGTGCAGCCACGCCGTAACCCGACCGCCGCAGGCCCTCGATGGCCCGGTCGATGCCCGCCAGGAATGATTCGGGATTGGAGCGATAGAAGTCCGGCGCCGGCACCGTTGCAATCCAGGATTCGCGCTGACCGTGGAAGGACCCATTGAGCTGGGAGGTTATGAAACCGGTGCCGTGGTACGCACACTCGGTGACCAGCACCCCCCGCTTGCCGGTACAGGCCCGGGCCACCCGCAGGGCGAATTCATTGGCTTCACTGCCGGAACAGCCGAACACTGCCCGGTCCAGGACATCCGGAAACCACCCCAGAAGATGCTCAGCGTAGTCCAGAATGGCCTCGTGCAGGTAGCGGCTATGGGTGTTGAGCTCGCCGGCCTGGCGGCTCATGGCAGAGACAACTTCGGGCCGACAATGACCCAGCAGCGGCACGTTGTTGTAAGCGTCCAGGTAGCGCCGGCCATCCCGGTCAATCAGCCATACGTCTTCACCGCGAACCACGTGTAGCGGTTCGTCGTAGAACAGCCGGTAGGCGCTGCCCAGCAACCGTTGTCGTCGCTGGATCATCGGCTGGTTGTCGCCGGACCGGAACATGCGGGGAAGAATATGTGAGAATGCTCCGCATTGCAGCCAGGCGTTCATAAGAAAAACAACGTGGCAGTGCGCAATCTCATCATCCTGACCCTGTGCCAGCTGATCTCCGCCACGGGCGCCATCATCATGATCACCCTGGGTGGCATCATTGGCGCTCGGCTGGCATCGGATCCGGCCCTGGCCACCCTGCCGGTTTCGATCATGGTGCTGAGCATTGCTGCCACCACCATTCCCGCCACCCTGCTGATGCGGCGCATGGGCCGCAAGCGTGGGTTTGCCGTGGCAGCTCTCAGCTCGACCCTGGCGGCGGGCGTGGCTGGCTTTGCACTTTACGCCGAGAGTTTCGGCCTGTTCATGCTGGCCGGGGCCTGCTTCGGCATCAACATGGCGTTTACCCAGCAGTACCGCTACGCCGCGGCCGAGAGCGTGGAGCCGTACCAGGTGCCCCGGGCCATTTCCATCGTGCTGCTGGGTGCCATCGGCGGAGCCCTGGTGGGACCGGAACTGGTGCGCTTTGGCCAGTGGACATTCCCGGACGTGGAGTTCCTGGGCACGCTGCTGTCCCTGGGCCTGCTCTACGTTGTCCAGGCCGGGCTTTTCCTGGGACTCGGCCCGCTGCGGGGCGAAGGGGAAGACACCCTCCCCCACCCCGGGCGCAGCTTCAAGCAGATGCTGCTGCAGCCCATCTTCCTGGTGGCGGTGTTCAGCGGGGCGGTGGCTTATGGCGTGATGAGCTTCATCATGACGGCCACCCCTTTGTCCATGCACGTCCATGACGGCTTTTCCCTGGAGCAGACCGCCCAGGTCATCCGCAGCCACGTGCTGGGCATGTACGTCCCGTCCCTGTTTGCCGGACTGCTGATTCAGCGCTTCGGCGTGCTGGCGGTGATGTGGGTTGGCGGCCTGGGCCTTATCGCCGCCTGCGTGGTTGGGCTGCAGGGGCAGAGCTACATGCATTACTGGTACGCCCTGGTGCTGCTGGGCGTGGGGTGGAATTTCCTCTATGTCGGCTCCACCACCATGGTGACCCTCAGCTACACCCTGGCCGAGCGGTTCCGGGCCCAGGCGGTCAACGAGTTCGCCGTGTTTGGCACCTCGGCCGCTACCTCCCTGCTGGCCGGCACCATGATCCATCTTTACGGCTGGACCGCCATCGTGGTGGCACCGCTGCCGTTGCTGCTGGCCGTGCTGGTTGGCCTGTTCGCGGTCCGCGGGGAATCGCGTCTGGCGCGGCAGTAACTGCCCGCACCTCAATCATCCGGGCATCAAAAGGGCATCCGCGGGTCTTTGAACGTATCACCATCCTTGTGGGTGAGCAGGATCTGCTTCAGCAACCGGGCGGTATCGGTCACGTGCATCATCTCCTGGTCCGGGCTGGTCACCCGGGTGAGATGCACCCACACCAGGTCAAGGCCGGGGATTATCAGCAGCATCTGTTCCCCGGTTCCTCGCCCGGAGTAGGTCCCGTCCGGGAATTTCAGGAAGGGCAGATGGTCGCCATGGGCTGCGCTCCACCAGCTGTGGCCGTAGCCACCCAGGATGCCCAGCTCGGAAACCGCGGCCGTACTGTCGATGACCCACTGACGCGGGATGAGCTGCCGGCCCCGCCACTGGCCCTGGTTGATCATCAGGACCCCGAATTTCGCCAGGTCCGAGGCTGACAGCCAGAATTCCACGGCGGGGTGCCGGGACGAATCTTCGACGATGTAACGGACGTTCTCCGTTGAAAAATGCGCCATGCCCAGGGGTCTGGCAAGCCACTGTTGGAACGCATCCGGGATCCTGCGGCCGGATACCTGTTCGAAAATGGTATTGAGTGCGTTGAAATCCCAGTTGTTGTAGTACCAGTGCTCGCCGGGCGCGTGCTGCCCTCTTGCGGGCCGGTTGTTGATCATTCCCGGTGTCTCGTAGGCGGCGGGATGATAGACACCGGATCGGCTCATCAGCAGCTGCCGGACCGTGGCGGATTTTTCTGTCTCGGTCAGGCCGAGGTGATCGTCGATGTCCAGATCCGCAAGGCTTTTTTCAAGGAGGCCGGGATTCTCGGCATTGAGTATCCCGAACATGGCACTCAAAAGGCTTTTGCGAACCGAGAAGATCTGCAGGGGTTCATCGGTGTCCCCCCAGGACCAGATGACCTGACCCGACCGGTCCACCAGCAGGGTGGAATGCGTCAGGTAGCCGAGAGCCGCCGGATCAATGGCGGCGAGGCGGTCGGAGTCCCAATCGGTGGACTCGCCTGCCCCGAACAGGCCAGCCAGCAGGGTGAGGAGACAAAACACTTTCATGATGCGGCACCGGGCTTTTGTGTTGGACGCCGGCGGCGCTGAAAAAGATTAAGGCAACGATGTTTGAGTGGGGACGACAGCGAAGGGACTCCACAGCCTGTGGGGAGCGACCGCCCGGGGTGGGCACTCGCCAGGCGAAGCAGCCGCGACTGGGGTGGGCCAACCTGGATGTCCTGGACTAGACTTTGAGTGTGCGGGATACGAGAGATTCCAACGAACTGTACGCAGGGACACCTGGGGGAGAAGGATGACAAAGGACCAAACGGAAGTCATCCACGCTCAACCGGCACACCAGTTACGCGGACTGTGCGCAAAGATTTTGCGCGTGCTGAGCCTGGCGGCCCTGACGTGCTCGGCCAATGCCGTGACGCCACTGGCAGACGACTACGCCGGCTGTGAAGACACGATTGTTTCCAGCACGGTGGTGGTAGGTCCCGCGGAAAACTACCAGTCCGCGGTGGACGCCGCGGTGGCCGGACAGCGGGTCCTGTTCCAATCCGGCACCTACTCCAATGGATTGCGCCTCTACGACCTGATCGGTTCTGCCGGCAACTGCATCATCATCGAAGGCCCGCCCGACCAGTCCGCGGTCTTTGTGGGGCTGCCCATCAACGGCGTCCGCAACGTGGTGCAGATCAGAAACAGCAGTTACCTGGTGCTGCGCAACCTGGAAATCGACGGCGCGGGCACCACGAACCTGGATGGAATCAAGTCCGACGCCAATCTGGTGGGCGGTAATCCAAATCCGTGGTCCCACCACCTGGTCCTGGAAAACCTGTATATCCACGATTTTGATTTCAGCCAGCAACAGGTGGGCATTTCCACCAAGGGTCCCGCCTGGAACTGGGTGGTGCGCCACAATCGAATCGAACGGGTCGGAACCGGCATTTACTTCGGCAACTCCAACGGGGCGGAGCACTTCGTCAATGGTCTGATCGAGTACAACCTGATCACCGACAGCGTCGGTTACAACATGCAGATCAAGCACCAGTTTGCGGCGTCGCGGCCGGATTCCGGGGCCCCGGGCTACGAGTCGCTGCCGGCAACGGGCCGAACCGTGATTCGCCACAACGTGTTTCACAAGGGCGCCAACTCGTCCGGCGGCGCCAGCGCCAGGCCCAATCTACTGGTGGGGGCGCAACCACTGAGCGGCGACGGCGCCAATGACAGCGTCATCATCAGCCAGAACTTCTTCTACCAGAACCCTACCGGCTTCGAGGCACTGTTCCAGGGTGAAGGCAACATCACCCTGTTCGGCAACCTGTTGTACAACGGGCTGGGCCCTGGTGTGTTTATTCAGCCGCAGAACGGCGAAGTGCGCGAGATTCGGATCTTTCAAAACACCGTGGTGGCCGACGGCACCGGCATCCGCGTATCCAGCCCCAACGGGGCCTTCGCCCAGCTCGTACGCGGCAATGCGGTTTTTGCCAGCGGAACGGCCCTGTCCGGGGGAACCCAGACCGAAAACATCATCGACACGTTGAATAACGCTGATCAGTACCTCAACAATCCAACCGGGTTGTTGACAGGCGCTGACCGGCTGGACCTGTTTCCGCTGAACGGGGCACTGACCGGCGCGGCACTGGACCTTGATCCCATCAATACCGCGCCCGACTTTGACCGGGATTTCAACGATGCACCTCGAACGGGGGGTTTCCGGGGCGCCTACGCCGGCGAAGGCAGCAACCCGGGGTGGCTATTGGCCCTGGAGATCAAACCGGAGTTGAACCCCGACATCCTGTTTGCCAACGGCTTCGAGTAGCCACGGTCCACATGAAGTGCTCTTCTCCGACCGGATGGGGAGGCGAAATCTGGGCTGGGGAGGACAGCGAAGGGACTCCAGCCTGTGGGGAACGACCGCACCGGAGGGTCGAATCTACCGGACAGGCGCGTCTGCCGCGATAGTGGTCTGGCCGAAATCCCAACGCTGTTGGACTTCAGGGCGCCCGCGATCGGCGCCCGATTTTTCTGTTGCTCACTCGAATCCGTCAAAAAACACCACCTCGGTGACTCTCGTACCGCCCGCCATGGGGTCCGCGCTCCAGCCCAGGGCCTGCCAGTCTACCGGGGCACCCGAATGGCAGTCGTTGCAGCGTGCGTTGTGGCCCAGGGCGTCTGCAGGCGGGGCGATTTCGTGGTTAACCGACAGCAGCATGGTGGTGTCGGCGAAACGATGGCTGCCGGTATAAGTCTGCCCCGTGTAAGCGGCGCCGTCCTGCAGCGCCAGGCTCCAGTCGTAGAACATCCAGTAGGGGTTGTCGCCGTTGGCCAGGCCGTGCAGGTGAGGCACCAGGACCGTGTTGTTCATCTCATCCACGGGCTGGTTCCCGGTCATTTTCTTGTACGGGAAGATCATGGCGTCCAGCTCGGTGTAGTTTCCCATGGGCGCGGCCAGGCTGATGGGGTCAGCGTTGGATCGATCACTGCTGCCCACGATCATCCGCTGCCACATGCCGTTGCTGTAGCGCAGGGTGGGCCGTACGTTGGATTGCCAGACGAAGCTGCCCAGGTTCTTGTCGTAGGTTTCGCGGCCGGTAACGGGATCTACCGGAATGGGATCGATATCCTGGCCCGCGTCGGCCCAGTTCCAGGTCACCATGGTAGACACAGCCTTGGCAATCTGCGGGATGTGGCACACCCGGCAGTCCAGTCGGCGGTGCCTGCCAGCGCTGAACAGCGTGGCGGCGGTGGTTCCATCGTGGATCACCGTTACACCACCCTCGTGACAGTCCACACACTGACTCATGGCGCCCTCGTTGACCGAGTGCAGGGACATGCCGCCGATGCCGTGATCGTTGTTGGATCCGTGGCAGTCCACGCACAGCATGTCTTGACCGTCCAGGCCCATGTGCACGTCGAACGACTTCGTCGTGGATACCAGATCGGAAGACAGATCTCCGTGTTTGGCGTTGTCACCGCCGCCGGTCTCCGCATGGCAGCTCAGGCAGGCCTGGCGACTCGGCAGACCGCCGTTCAGGCCGACGCTCCTGGCTACCGCGTTGAGATCCACACCGGGATCAGGCAGCCCATCCTCGCCCTTGAAGTAGGTTCCGGTCTGATCGTGGCACACCAGGCAGTCGATGTTTTCCGGGTTGGTGAAATCAAAGGTGTCATCGACGTAGCCGTAACCGATATGGCATTGGCTGCAGCTTCCTTCGTTGCTGCCTACTCCGATGAGAAAACTATTCAAAAGATCGCGTTTGCCATGGATTTCCCCTTCAACCCCGTCCACCTGGGTCATAGTTCCGGACCATTTGAAGTGCGCGGTCTGCAGCACGTCCTGGGCCTCTGCCAAGTGGCATTCCAGGCAGGACGCCGTTCCGGTATACGGATTGTTAGTGAATCGGTCCATGTGGAACTGTGCCGGATCCCTGGCCATGGGTGTGTCCTGCACAGGCGCAGCACCCACCAGCGACGACAGCGCTACCGGCAGGATCAGTAGCAGAAGAATCTTCAGCGGCGTGCGCCGCCGGAACCCGTGGAATGCGGGTCGGTTAAAACTTCTCATAGTGTCACTCCTTGCCGCCTTAGCGGCATGGTGCCGCTGTCAAAGCTGTAAAGGGCCGGCCCCGCAGGCGCAGGGCCGGCACAGCTTTCAGCGGGTCCGGAATCCGAACAGGCGACTGCCCAGGATCCGGTCTGGAGTCACTTCACATCGATCCAGTTCCTCGAACACACCGTCCAGGGTCAGACGGCATTCCGTGTAGTCGTAGCACTCCACGGACACCTTCTGGTCTTCGCTTTGAATGACCGTCAGTGAGCCGCTGCGCGCGACCTCCTCGAACAGCACGTCGTCCAGCACCATGCCGGTGTCGCGGTCGACAAAGGTCCAGGATCCGATGAGCATCGGCGCCCGTTCCTCGCCGGGCAACGGCTGGGCATCAAAGCGGACCAGGTGGACCGCCCGATCCGGGCTGTTGCCAAAGCTCAAAAAGGCTTCACCGGTGCCGCGGACCATGAACTGGACCGGCTCGGTATCCTGTACCAGGGTCGGGTCGATGCCCGTTTCGCCACAGGCAATGCAGGCGCCGTTGGCAAAGCCCAGGAAGGTTGTGTCCAGGGTGCCACCGACCAGGGGTCCCTGGGCGGTGCGCCACACGGCGTCTCCGGTTCCGTTGAACATGAAGCCTGCGACAAACAGGAAGTCACCCATGTCTTCGATCGCCATCCCGCTGCCGTTGTAGGCGGCATCCCAGTAAACGCCGGAACTCAGGGCGAGATGGGGCATCTCGGCCGGATCGAAGGTCAGGTCCAGCTCACTCACGGCAACTTCCGTGCCGTCGACGATGAAGGTCACCTTCATCGGAAGGTCGGGATTTAGGAAGTTCACCGCGTTCTCCGGCAGCCGGAAGGCGCCGAAGTGCTCGGTACCCATGAAGCTGCCACTGTCGCAGGACGGCACGTTATTGGCCGTCCGGAACTTGATCTCGAATCCGTCGTTGCTGTACGAACCGGTGACCACACCGGGCCCCAGCAGGCAGGACTGTGAATAGGTACCCTCAAGCGAGGCAACGAACGGCGTGCCAGGCATGACCGTTGCCGGGGTCAGGTCCAGCACGGGTCCGTTGATCTCCACGCCCTGGGCGGAGACGCCCAGGAGCGTGGTGATGAGGGCTGTCATGAAACGTAAGATTTTCATGTCAATCCTCCCGGCTTCTTCAGTTGCCCAGTCCCGGGCCATCTTCGAAGCCGTTGTTGAAGATCCGCTCGGAAGTCTCGAGGTCGTATGCATCTTGGGAGATCCATTCGTCGATGTACCAGACGCGCCGGACTATGGCGTTAGACTCGATGTCTTCGCCGGTTTCCTTGTCGTGCTCCATCTGCGACCAGGCGCCGTACATGAACTCGCCGCCCGGGTTGGACTCGATGCTGGCCTCACTGGCCGACACCGTCTTCTTCCCTTCGAGTTTGTCGAACTCATTGCAGAAGCCAGAGCCTTCGACTTCGACGGGAACGTCTTCGTCGTCATGGGCAGCCGAGGGATAGCACTCGGTGAGATCGTCTTCTTCCGTCCAGACCTGGTAATGGTCGCCAAACATCACGGCTCGGCTGTAGTAGAGGTTCAGCGGTTCGGCTTCACCTTCTTCCACCGTCGAGTTATCGCCGGTCTCATAGACCAGGAAGTAGCGGGACGGATCTCGGACGTCTTCGGGGTCACTCCAGAGGATAGTGTCCACCTCTCCCGGGTACCGATCCAGTTCAGGCTCGATAGTGGCCTTGGTCTTGGCATACCTCGGGTCCAGGGTAGTGAACTTCATGGACTTGAGCTGGGTGACGTTGCGGGCCATCTCGGGTTCGCCTGCACCGTAGGTGTAGCAGACATGGGGTTCGTCCAGGCTGCTGCCACCGCCCGTTGCTTCTTGCCGATAGGCTTCGCAGGTGGTAGTGCCGTCACCACTAAAGGTCTGCCCGTCACTGGCCGTGAAGCCAGCCGGCAGGGTCGTCCACGTCTCTGCACCATCGAAGGATCGCCTTACATACAGCTCATAGCGGTCTTTGCCCTTGGCGTTCAGCTTCCAGTTAGGTGACCAGCCATACAGGATCATGGCAAAGTCACCGTCCAGGTAGCCACGGTGGCCCTTGGCCACGTCAAGCGGGTTGTACCAGGACTGGTCCGTCAGGTTATTGTCGTCGGGCTCGCAGGATTCATGCACGGAGGGGCACTGGTACCAGGTCAGAACCTTGGTGGTGCTGGGCTCCACGTCTTTGCCCTGCAGGATCGGGTTGGTGTCGCCAACACCATTCTCATCAACCGTCGGGCAATCGGTGCCGTCGTCAGACGTACAGGTCTCAGGTACCGTTGCGGACAGGTTGATGGCCGGTGAGAGACACAATCCTCCCGGGTAATACGGGTTCACTTCAGAATCGTATACCCAACCATCATCAGCATTGGCAGGATCATCCGCACACACCATATTGGCGAAGGCGTACGGGTTGCTGGTCGAAAAATCCAGACCACCCGGAATCACGATTCGCCGCACCATTACGTCAGCCGGTCCACCCTGCCGCATAACGCCCTGTTTCCAGGAGGGCAGCGCGACCAGTCGATAGGTTGAAGCGTCAGCCTTGGTTGGCGACTGGGCCAGCAGGCTGCCGCGGCGGGCAATTTCTGTCCGGTAGATCTCGTAGTCGTAGTCACCACCGAAAATCCACATCTCATCTGTATTGAGCACGGGATAGAGATCTCCGGTTTCCCAGTTGGTTTCCGGCTGGTTGAGCATATGCCCCTGGACACCAATGTTGTTGACCAGAGGACGCTCGTCCTCCGCACCGCCATCGCCAAGGAAATCCTGCAGGGACATGGCGAAGGTCATGTAGCGGATGTCTTTGCCGTAGTCGGCCACATCGCATCCGGTGTCGGGGTCAATCGTTTCGCAGGGGTTCCCGGCGTCATCGAAGTAGAACTCTTCGTCACCCAGGCCCTTGGACTCCTCGAAGACCACCACAGCCCAGCCGTTATCGGGCTCACCGTCGTCGTCACTGTCATAGCCAAACAGGCCGGTACGCGGCCGCGTGGCGGCTATGTTACCCAGCAGGGGCATACCGGGGGTGGTCAGTTCTGCGGGGGCAGCCCAATGCTGAGCAATGCACACCTCGGTTGTATCACCCTGGGGACCCTGTGCGGGTTCGACCGTAGCTATACACATGTCTCGCATGCCGTAATCCAGCGGCAGCAGTTCCTCTTCTGGGAACGCCGAGGTCAAGGCAGATCCAATGCAGTACGGCTGCGGATTGGTGATGTTGCACTTGGCGTTGTTGGTGAGCCGCATGGGCATGGCGAAGGGAATGCCGACCTTGGGTCGGGTGTCACCGAGGTAATCAACGTAGGGGATCGGCGTGTAATCCTCGTCACTGGTCTGCACCAGTTGAATGAATTCCCAATCGATATAGCTGTACCAGACGTCGGTCTTATGGTTGGCGATGGCACCGCTCCAGCCTTCACCGGGGCCTTCACCCTGGCCGGGGCGCAGACCATCCGGATCTTCCTGCCAGGTGATTACCGCGCCGACACCTTTCACCATCTTCACCTCAACGCGATTGACGTCGCGGCGACCGGAGGTCAGCCGTTCCGCTTTGCGCCACACCATGTCAGTGGTGTCGGTATCAACATCGTATTCCAGCGTTCCGCGGGCGACCCACAGACAGTTGTACGGCACCTCGCCCACCGGGCGATTCTGCTCAAACTTGTCTAAGGCATAGTCCACGGAGCCCTGGGATCCAGCGACACCAAACATATCCAGCAGATAGATATCTTCAGGTGATTCGCTGCCATCGGCGGGGTAATCCATTCCGGGAATAAAATCATCCATATAGTCGGCAATGGCTGTCAGGCGCTCTGTCCGATCCGTGCTTGGTGTGTCACCGGCAAAGATCGGCATTCCGCCCCGGCAGTAGCGGCTCTGCCAGGCCACCACGGCCACGTTTCCGGCCGTAGCCTGGAAGATGTTGACCACGTCTCCCGGATAGGCGCCGCTCAGATCATCGAACAACTCGATATCGGTCCGTACCACCGAACTGGAGGACTGGTCTGCCGAATCAGACAGGTTGGTCCGTTTCCATGTGTTGCCGTCGTCGGTGCTGACGGCAGCAAACGCGTCCCGCCGGCCGTGGCCAACGAAACCCGTGCCGTCGATATGTTCCACCGGTCCGTAGATATAGACTCCGACCAGGGGCTTGGCGGCCTCCCGGGTATCCACCAGAGTTCCATCGATGTTGATGTATTCGATGGGCACCGGGTCGCCACTAGCCGCCTCGGAGTCAACGTAGAATGGCATGACGTCGACGAACGCATGCTCAGCTTCGGAGATCGGCACGGTATCCGGTTGTCCCGGAGCGCGTGAGATACTCTTTCTGAGCAGTTCGCCGTCGTCGGCCATCACGCCCGTTGCGAACGTGATGCAAATTGCCGCTGCAATCAGTTTGATGATGTTCATCACTACTCCTTGCGTTTTGGTAACTGCTCCGGCCGCCCGTTGTGGGCGACCCCAACGTCTTGCTGCTTTCTCTAGCTATCCGCGCGCACCTCCTAGTCCTCAAACGAACTGTAAGCAACCATGTCTCGCCTGAGCAGGGCAAAGGCGACGTCTTCGGTTGTTGCTGAACTGCTGCTCCAGACCACATAGCCTTCACCGCCGTCAGGCCGGGTTTTGGCCTGGGATTCCTGGTCCGAAACGCTGTCCGGAATTCCGAAAATCACGTCACCGTGGGTGATGGCCTGTGGACGGCTGAATTTGCGACCACGGTCGTAGGTGATCCCCATGTAGACGTCCAGGTCTTCGGGAATTTCCCCTGCGATGACGTTGGTCTGGGTACCGACGGCGATGTAGAACACGCGAGTATCCTGGCAGTCGGATGGATCAACCGGCGCACCGGCCGGCGCACATCCCGGCCCGCTGCCGGGTGTGCCCACGATGCGGGGGTCCCGCGCCGTGATGCCGCTTTCGGCCGTCAGTCCGGAAAAATTGTATGGCCGGCTCCAGGTGTCTCCGCCATCCAGGGAGTGGGTCACGTAGAAGTTGTAGGGAATGGAGACTGAGAAGTTTCTGAACTCAGCTACATCAGGCGTGTGGGAATACCCCACAATGATGTTGTCGCCACGCATCTGCCCCCGGTGAGCCTGGGCGTCCTCCAGGTTGTTCGCTTCAGTGGTGGCCGTGTGCGCTGTACCCGGGTACGCCATGGGCCATGCTGTTCCGCTCAGGTTGACGGCGGGCAGATGGTGCGTCCCGATGCGAATATCGTCCACGGGGGAATCCAGGTTCTCGTCCTCGCCGACGGTATCGTCATCTTCATACTTGACGTGACCGCGGCAGCGCTCCACGTCGATGGCGGGTGTGACGCGCTCAGGATCAAATCCCTGCACCGTACGACGCATCATGATGTCGGACGGTCCGGCCATGGTCAGCAGTCCCTGCTTGTACAGGAACAGGATGTTGGTGTCGCCCGCCGAACCGGTCTGGGCAAGGACGCGAACCCTGCGGCCGTTTTCCTGGGGGTTGCTGATGATGCAACCGTGCATGGGAAACGCTGCGGTCAGGCGGAAATCGGGCCAGGTATGGTAGCGGACGAACTTGCCGGTATGGCGTTCGGAAACCTTGCGCTCCTCCCAGGCTACGATGGCACGGGTGCCCAGCAGCTTGACGGTGGGGCGCGAGGCGGCCGCTCTGCCGTACTCATAGAAAAACGGTTCGTGGGCAACCCTTTCCACATCATCCAGTGGTCGGGTCTGCTCGACGTTGTCGGTCAGCCGAATGGGCACCGACCAGCTGGCGTCGGCAATGGGCATATTGCCCACCTGCATGGCTGAATACCAGAGATCGGTTCCGCCGGTGGTCAGGGCGCCGGATGCCCCGTGACCCGGTCCGGCAGCCAGACCCAACTGCAGACCCAGGGGGTCTTCCTGCCACACCAGGGTGATGCCGGACTTCTGCTGCGAAATCTCGTAGAAGTGCGCGTCGCGATATCCGCTGGTCAGCTGATCCACGATGTAGGTCTCGCCGGACGGACCGATGGGGGCAAACGTCTGTCCCACCGAATCCCATTCCATGCGAGCCACATACTGGCAGGAGTAGGGAATGGTGACCCAGCCCAGCGTGGAGTAGCTGATAATGCGCTGGTCTTCATCCGGCCAGCGGGTTTCATCAGCGGGGCAATACTTGCTGCTCCAGGCTATGATAATGTTCTTGCCGTTGCTGGAGACCTGGGTTTTGCCGGAGTCACCGGGATAGGCGATCGCCCTGGGCTCGGAGGCCAGATCGATGTAGCCGGCGTTAGGGTCGTCCTGCTTGAAGATTTCGGGCCGCGCTCCCGGTTCCGGGATTCCCAAGTGGGAACTCAACGCCGCGGTGTTATCGATATTCAGCGGCATGGACCAGGTGGTTCCTTTGTCAATGGAAACCTGGACCACGACGTCCCATGGGTGTCGTAACGCCTTGGTGCGAAGGTCATAGACCTGCTGGCCCACATCCTGGGCCTGCTGGTAGGCAATGATCAGCGCGCCGTCGGACATCCTGAGACTCTTGACCTTGGCTGTATCAGCGATTCCCAGGGATGCGATGATGGGTGGGTCGACCGGCAGGAAGCCTGCGGCCTCTTGGGCGATTCCACTCGAAACCGATCCAATGAAAAGGCAGACAGCAGCCAGCGTGGTGGGCAGGGAAGGTGACTGGCTGGTCATGATTCACCTCTGATTTATTATCAGACCCTTCTATATTTTTGGTGCGTCAATGCTCCTGAATCCGAAGTTGCGGGTCATGGTCCAATTTCGAATCCGTCAAAAAACACGATCTCGATCGCTGCGACGGCGGAGGCCTCAGCCAGAAGTTCCGGTTGGGGTGGGACAGCCACGTAGTAAGACCGATAGTCGTTTACGCGCTGGGTGTCGGCGGTGAGCACCGACACGAAGGCGGGCCGTACCGATTGGTACAGCAGGCGGGCCTCCACGGTAAACGGCCCGTCGGTATCGATAACAGGAACCCGGTAATGCACCGTGTCCTGTCCACTGCCGTCGACGTTAAAGTCCGCATCCGATCCGATGCCGACCACCGCGGTCTCAGGCAGGAAGTGCTCGCCGCTGGCGGTAAAACCAACAGGCGGGATCCGGTTGTCCTTGAGGTATCCCCGACCCGACAGCAGCACGTAGGTGATGTTGTCGTTGGCATCGGACATGACCGATTCATACACCGCGACCTGGTCGGGGTCGTCAATCAGATCGCGATGGGGTGAGTAGCACACCGCGCTGTCAAAACCGTCAGGCTTTGACTGCGCGGTGCAGGCGGCGGCGGTTTCTGCTGCGTCGGAGGGCAGCCGGCCATCGGGGTCCGGAGCCCCCGACTCGAAAACGGTGGCGCCAGCGTCGTCGGTCACCCTCATATGCAGCCACATTCTGCGCGCCGGATACCCGGTGGGCAGTTTGTGACCGGTGAGGTTCAGGATGGTGGCGTCAACTATGAGCACGCCAGGCCTGCCGTCGACAGCGAGAAGTAGCGCCGCCGCCTGTTTAAGGTATTCCTGTGTAGTTTCCATGGCCACCTGGAATTCGCCGTCGGTCAGCAGCGGATCCAGTCCCAGGTCAATGCGGTACTGGCGCAGCATCTCCAGCAGTTGGGTGTTGCCGCCGGGATTCAGGTGGGGGGAGTATCCGGCTCTCGCCGGGGGTGCGTTGTAGGTGGACACGGGCGTCTGGAAACTCACGCCAGGTGTCGCCATATGGCAATCCTGGCAGGTCGTCCCGCCGCCCTCGGCAAACACGCTGTTGCGCCATTCGAACCATGAGCCCTGCTCCAGGAACCGCTCTCCCGTGGGGTCCCCGGTATCCGGGTTCAGCACAATCGTGAACAGGTTGTGGCAGCTTCCGCACAGCGCGGAGTCGGAAATGGCTTCTGAGTATTCAACGCCGTACCGGGCCATGCGGGTTCGCACCGGATCGGCGATGGGACCAAACAGTATGCTGTCGTCACCGACGATGCGCGTCCCGTTGGCCAGTTCCACGTTCGGGTCGATCTGGATCTGGTGGCACAGCGTACAGCTTACGCCTTCCCGCGCATGCATCTCAGACACGGCCGTATCCAGCCGGTAATAGCCGTCCTCGTCCAGTGCGGCAGGGTTGTAGCCGTGGGCATAGTCGAAGCCCATGGGCGCGTGGCATCTCAGGCATTCATTCTCGATCTGGCCATCCAGATCGGGGAAGTAGGAGACCTCATCGTCCACCACCGCCGTGAAGTACGGATCGTTCATGGTGTGGCCCATGACGCCGGCCTTCTGGCCAAGCATTGGACTGATGTTGTGTCCGTCGGGATCGGGCACGCTGGGAAGCGCCGGATCCGGAGCCCGCATAATGGCCGGCTCTACGCCAACATCCGTGGCGTCGTGGCAGTTGGAACACATATCTGCCGCGGAGTAGGGTCCTACGCGCGGCCATTCCGGGATAAAGACAGGCTGAGTTGATCCCTGTGGCGCCAGCATCAGCGCGCACAGAATGATCAACTCTCGGTGAACCGACATGACTTACTCTTGCCAGAAATTGGACTGGCAAATCCATCTGAACCTTATGGATTTACATGGGGATATTTACCGAGATTGCAATCCTGAAAATCGGCCTTCCGGCTGCCGGATTTCCACTATTGCGTGCCAGAAATCCAGAAAGGAATCCTGGGATTTAAGGGTAAAAACCAGTGGCCTGTTTCGCTATGACGAAGTTGCCTTGAGGCCTTCGATTGCCTTGATTTCCAGGCGAAACGGACCGGGGTTCTTGTCCCCCAGCAGGATACCGATCTGCCGCACGTCCTCCGGAATCACCGGCCCGGCCCTGGGCACGGAACGGCCGCGGAAACCCGGGCGGAAGTCCTTGAACGGAATGTCCAGGGTCATCCACACGTCGCTGCTGACAAACTCACGGACCCAGGACACCCCGTCAAAACGACTGCCGTGGCGCAGGCGCAGCTGATAGACCCGGCCATCGCCGCGCACCGTGATGCGGATCCCGCTGTAGCCGTCCAGGCCCTGGTTCAACGGCAAACGCATGGAAGAGAAGCCGCCGTTGTTTTGCAGCGACAGGTTGCCGTAAAAGACGAATCGATCATCTTCTTCGCGGACGTTGCCGGCGGAGCGCCCGCCCATGACGCCATCATCGATAATGACCCACGGGCCCGCGGCCATCGCCATCAGGTCGTGGACGCCGCTGCCGGGAGAAGCACTCATAAGCATGAGACCGAAACTGAACAGTATATTGAGCATGGTTTGAAGTATCAGCGCTGCCGTGTGGAGAGCAGGTCAACACCGGGGCAATCCTGAACTCGATTCAGGATCCATCTGAAGTTCCGAAGTTGCCTTCGTCGACGGCCGAACGGCTCTGGAGCAAAACCATCGACAGTGACCCCTTCCGCCGCCTGCGTGATTGATCGAAGCCTCCGATCAAACCACTGCTTGGATCGAAGGCATTACAGACCCCGCTCTCAGATGGATCCTGAATCGAGTTCAGGATGACGAAGCAAAATTTAAGCCCCAGGCCCGACACCACCGCCAGGTGGTAGACTCACACCACCGGTCGTGGGCTGAGGGGAGCCATGCGCAAAGAAGGACTGAGTCAGAAAGCCTATATCCAGATTCCCGAGGGCGAGCAATACGACCCGTTTGTCAGCGCCGAGGAATCCCTGGCCGAATTCACCATCAAGGCAGTAGGCCTCGGCATCCTGTTCGGGATCATCTTCGGCGCGGCCAACGCCTACCTCGGTCTGCGCGCCGGACTCACCATCAGTACTTCGATCCCGGTCGCGGTGATGACCGTAGCGGTGTTCCGCGCACTGTCCACCGTGGGCGTCAAGGGCACTATCCTGGAAACCAATATCTCCCAGACCACCGGCTCGGCCTCCAGCTCCCTGGCCAGCGGCGTGATCTTTACCCTGCCCGCCCTGTTCCTGTGGGGCATGCCGCCGGAACTCATCCAGATGACCCTGCTGGCCATGAGCGGCGGACTGCTGGGCATCCTGTTCATGATTCCCCTGCGCCGCTTCCTGATCGAACGGGAACACGGCAAGCTGCCTTACCCCGAGGGCACTGCCTGCGCCGAGGTACTGGTCGCCAACGAGGTGGGCGGCGGCAAGGCCCGTTACGTGTTCTACGGGCTGGCCGGCGGCGCGTTGTTCAAGCTGCTGACCTCCTGGCTGCGGGTGATTCCGGGTGACGCGCACACCAAGGTCCCGTTTCTGAAAAAGGGCGAAGTCGGCATGGATCTGTCCGCCGCCCTGTTCGGCGTGGGCTTTATCCTGGGCCCGCGCATCGCGGCGGTCATGGTGGGCGGCGGCCTGTTGTCCTGGCTGGTGATCATTCCGGCCATCGCCTACTGGGGTGACGCCCGGGTTGAGCCGTTCTTCCCCGAGACCGTGAACCTGATCAAGGACATGTCGCCCAGCCAGATCTGGACTCGCTACGTGCGCTACATCGGCGCCGGTGCCGTGGCCACGGCCGGCATCATTACCCTGATCAAGAGCATCCCGGTGATGGTGAGCAGCTTCAAGATCGGCGCCAGCCAGTTAAGCCAGCGGGTGGCGGCTACCAGCCAGGCCGGCGGCGTCACTCCCGCCGTACCCCGGACCAGCAACGACCTGCCGCTCAAGGTGGTGGGCATCGGCGTCTGCGCCATCGCGCTGGTGCTGATCCTGGTGCCCCAGGTGTTCGGCGCGGTTGGCGGCGTTGGGATTCGCGCCGTAGCGGCCGTTTGCGTGGTGATGTTTGCCTTCTTTTTCGTCACCGTGGCCTCGCGCATCGTCGGCCTGGTGGGGGTGACCAGTAATCCCACCAGCGGCATGACCATCGCCGCCCTGCTGGGCACCTCGTCCATCTTCCTGGCATTCGGCTGGACCGACATCACCGGCAAGGCAGCAGCCCTGACCGTAGGCTGCGTGGTGGCTATTGCGGCGTCCATCTCCGGGGACACGTCCCAGGACCTGAAAACCGGCTACCTGCTGGGGGCGACGCCCCGGCGCCAGCAGACCGCGGAACTCATCGGCGTACTGACCTCGGCAGTGTTCGTGTGCCTCACCGTTCTGGCCCTGGGCCAGGGCTTCGGCTTCGGCAGCACCGAACTGCCGGCGCCCCAGGCCACCCTGATGAAGCTGGTGATCGACGGGGTTCTGGACCAGAACCTGCCGTGGACGCTGGTGGCCATGGGCGCCGGGATTGCCGTGGTGTGTGAGCTTGCCAGAATCCCGTCCCTGCCCTTTGCCGTGGGCGTCTACCTGCCGGTGTCCACCATGACCCCGATCTTCGTGGGTGGCCTGATCCGGCTGTGGATGGAACGGAAATCCCGGGACGAAACCGAGGCCGGTGACCGTCGCGAGCGGGGCGTACTGCTGGGCAGCGGATTTGTTGGCGGCGAAGGCCTGTTGGGTGTCGGCATCGCCCTGGTCGCCGTGGCCAAAAGTCGTCGTCCGGATGGTATCGGAACCGACTGGCTGGGAAGCGAACTCACCGCCATGCTGGTGGGCCTGGCTGCCTTCCTTGTGTTTGTTGCCTGGTTCTTCCGGATGGTGAAGGGCCGCAACAGCTGACCGATCACGATCAGTAATGGGGCGGGACCGAGTCCTCGGGCTTTTCCTCGGCCATGGCGCTGGCCAGGTCGCCGAGCCGACCCTCCATGGCCTCCAGCCTGCGCTTGAGTTCCAGGATTTCCCGATCCTGCCGGGCCACGGTGTCGTCCAGGCTGCGATGCAGGTCCTCTGAGAACGCCAGCTGGCTTTCCAGCTCTTCAATTCGCCGTTCCAGTTTCTCGATGTCACTCATGATTCAGTCCGGGGTAGCGCAGCGCCGCCACAAACCTATCACAGCTTTAAAAACCGGATCGCCGCCCGCACACAGTAAACCATCCGCAGGGTCCGCAAACCGGTGGTTGTGGTAGGCTTCCGCACCGGCCGAAGGCGCTTTGCGCTGTTGTAATACCAAGGAATTCAGTTCATGAACGATAAACCCAATATATTTGTCCGCATCATTCGGGGGCTCTGGGGAGGCGTCGACGCCGCCCGCAGATTTACCGTCAACCTGATCTTTCTGCTGATCGTTGTGCTCCTGGTATCCCTGATGTTCAGGGACGACAGGCCCAAGATCGAGGACGGCACCGCCCTGGTGGTGGCCCCGAAGGGACAGCTGGTGGAGCAGCTCACCGCCAAATCCTTTGACCAGATCATCGACGAAGCCACCGGCGACTCATCACCGGAGACTTTGCTCAAGGACGTGCTGGATGCCATCGCGGCCGCAAAGGATGACGACCGCATCAGCACCCTGGTGCTCGACCTGAATCAGTTCAGCGGCGCCCGCCTGACCAAGCTGCAGGACCTGGCGGAAGCCATGGAGGACTTCAAGACCAGCGGCAAAAAGATCGTGGCCCGGGCTGACAACTTTTCCCAGGACCATTACTACCTGGCATCCCACGCCGATGAGATCCTGATGCACAAGATGGGGATTGTTGTGCTGGAAGGGTTCGGCCGCTACCGCACCTACTACAAGGAAGGCATCGACAAGCTTGGCCTGGACATCAATATCTTCAAGGTCGGCACCTACAAATCCGCCGTAGAGCCTTACCTGCTGAACGGCATGTCTGACTATGCCAAGGAAGCCAACATCGAATGGATGGGCGACCTTTGGCAGATCTACCTGGCTGACGTGGCGAAAGCCCGCGGCATGACTACGGACAAGATCGACGCCTACGCCCAGGACTTCAGGCCTCTGATCGAACAGGCCAACGGGGATACGGCCAAGATGACGCTGGACTACGGCCTGGTGGATCACGCCATGACCCGGGTCGAAATGCGTCAGCACCTGATCGACCTGGTGGGCGAGAACGAGGACAAACACACCTTCAAGCAGGTAGGCATGAACAGCTACCTGAAAACCATCGAAGAAGATCGCTTCGGCCGCCAGGCCGAGGGTGACAAGATCGCCGTGGTGGTGGCCCGGGGCAGTATCCTGGACGGCAGCCATCCAGCGGGCACCATCGGTGGTGACTCTACCGGCGCCCTGATTCGCAAGGCCCGCAACGACGACAACACCAAGGCCATCATCCTGCGGGTGGATTCCGGCGGCGGCAGCGCCTTTGCCTCGGAAGTCATCCGGCGCGAGCTGGAAGCGGCCCGGGCAGACGGTATTCCGGTCATCGCCTCCATGGGCAGTGTGGCTGCTTCCGGCGGCTACTGGATCAGCACCTCGTCTGACCAGATCTGGGCCCATCCGAGCACCATCACCGGCTCAATCGGTATCTTTGCCATGATTCCGACCTACCAGCGGCCGCTGGCCGAGCACCTGGGTATCCGGGTTGATGGCGTCAGCACCGCACCGCTGGCTGGCGTGCGCCCTGACCGGGCCCTGCCCGAGGAGGTGGGCGCGGCGCTGCAGCTCATGATCGAGGACGGCTACCGGGACTTCCTGGAGCGTGTGTCCGAAGCCCGCGGCATGACCACCGAGGAGGTGGACGCCGTGGCGCAGGGCCGGGTATGGAGCGGCGAAGATGCACACGAACTGGGCCTGGTGGATGGGCTCGGTGACCTGGAGGACGCCATTACGGCCGCGGCTGAACTGGCGGAACTGGGTGACGATTACACGGTAAGTTTCGTGGAAAAGGAACCCACCTTTAAAGAGCGGGTCATGCGGGAGATGATGTCAAAGGCCGGTGCTCTGATCGGTGCCAACCTGTCACCGCCCTCTGCCTTGCGCCAGACGCTCAAGGACGTTGAAAAAGCCGCCGGCGAGATCGCCGCCTTCAACGACCCCAACCACATCTACGCCTGGTCCACCATCGAAACGGACTAGGCAACACTGCGTTGATCAAAAAGCCCGCTGGCGAATCATCGCCGGCGGGTTTTTTTGTGCCCGTCCCAATGACCCATGACACGCGACACGCCGTTTTCGCTCGACAACACTGTGGCCTGGCAACTCTGGGGAGACGAGGCATGAAAGCCATGAGGGCCAGCATGGCCACCCTGCTGCTGGCGGCCTGCGCGAGCACCACGCCGATCGCAGAAAAAGAGCCTGATCCCGGCCTGGCGGAATTCATAATGCAAAACACCAGGGCGCTGGGTGGGGCGGCCGCCCTGGATGGCGTACAAACCATGGTCAAGCAAAGCCTGATCGAAGAGGGCGACTACCGGGATGTCGCGGTCTTTGCCACGGATCGAAACGGCCGCATGCGGGTGGACCTGTTCGCTGACGGTGAGCGGGTTTTCGCCGAAAGCTACAACGGCCAAAGCGGGTTTCAGTGGCGGCCCGACGAGGGGCAATCTCCAGCCTCCCAGCGCGGCACCATTGCACTCTCTCACACGCCGCAGCTGCCCAACCACATCTTTCGCCTGAAAGACATGGCGCAAAATGGCCATCGGTTGGAACTGCTGCAGCCGGAGCAACGTGAAGGGCGGGCTTTCCAGGTTCTTCGGCTGACCCTTTCCGACGGCTTCGAGACCTACCTGCTGCTGGAGGAGTCGTCTGGCCTGGTCACCCGGTCCCGCAACCGGCGGGCCCTGCACGTTGATATCAACGATCAGCAAAAGGTCATCGAGTCCCGGGTGTCGGATTTCAGGCGTGTCGGTGACATCGTCCATCCCCACCGGGTCGAAGAGGTCGATCTGAAGACAGGTGAGACCCTGGTGCGGGTTACGGTGCACTCCGTGCGCCTGAATGTCCCGCTTTCAGCAGAGTACTTCGACAACCTGGTGTCTGAAGTGCCGCAACCTCACCCCGTCGATCAGCCACCGCCCGATCCTGACTGATTGACCCGGCACCAGGCCGTCGCTGGATCTACTGGCGACCGGTGCTCAGCACCCTGCCCCACCGGGGCGCAATATCCAGCCGCAGCCTGCCGTCAGTGCTTAGAAGCTCACCGCCATTGAGCAGGTCCGTGAACCGGGTGCGAGTGGAAAATGGCAGAGTGACGGTCTGGGGGACGTCACTGTTGTTGAGAACCACCCATATCGCCTCCTCACCGAGGCGTCGGGAAAAGCCAAACACGGATTTTTCGTCATCCGCCACCAGCGTCCTGAACGAACCCAGGCTCAGGACCGGGTGCTTATTGCGAATGGCGATCAGCTTGCGGTAATGGGCCTGCAGATCACGGTTGATGGCCACCTTGTCCGCCTGGCGCCGGCTGCCGTCGGGATTGGTCACCTCATCGGAATACTCGATATCCGGCCACAGCATGGGTTTACGGTCATCCGGGTCATTGCCGCCCCACATGCCCACCTCGTCGCCGTAATAAATCATCGGGGCACCCACGTAAGTCATCTGGAAAATGACAAACAGTTTCTGCAGCTGGATCTCTTCGGCATTGGGCTTGCGTACCTGGTACTGAGGATTCTCACTGGCTTTCGACAGGTTGAAGTAGTTGCCCCAGTCCCGGAAGCTGCCAATGCCGGCATTGACGATGTGGGAGCCAATCCGGTTTGAGTCATGGCTGCCGAACAGGTTCTGGGTGACATAGGCAACACCCTTGGGATACAGGTTACGCAGCCACAGCAGCTGGCGGTCGAATTCGCTGGCGCTGATGCGGCCGGGAGGCGGGTCGAAGAAAAACTCCGCGCTGGCAAAGGCGAAGTTGTAGTTCATCTCACCGTCGAACTCGTCCCCCTGCAGAAAGGGTTTGACCCGCTCGGGGGTATCCACGATTTCCGCCGTCAGATAGGCCTCGGGGTTGATGGATTTGACCAGCAGGCGCCAGTCCTTCCAGAACGCGTGGGCCACGCAGAAAGCCACGTCCAGGCGCCAGCCGTCGATGCCGTGCTCGGCGCCCTGGCCCTTGGGGTTCATCCAGCGACGGGTGGCAGCAAAAACATAGTCCCGCGGCCCGGGGGCCAGGCCGTTTTCATCTTCCTTGAATTCAGGCAGCGATTTGACGCCAAACCAACCCTCGTAGTCGAATTCGGTGCCCTGCGCCGGGTCACGCCAGGACGTCACGGTAAACCAGTCTTTGTACGGAGACTCCTGCTGGTTCTGTTTCAGGTCCTGGAAGGCAAAACTGTTGATGCCCATGTGGTTGAACACGCCATCGAAGATCACCCGGATACCCCGGCTGTGGGCCTGGCGAATCAGCTCCAGGGCCAGCTCATCGGCCTGGGTCCAGACCCAGGTTGAAGGGTCAAACGCCTGTTCGGTCGCCATGAGCGCGCGATCTCCGGCAGGGTCCGGGCCGAAGTTGGGATCGATATGGTGGTAGCTGGCGCCGTCGTATTTGTGCAGGGACGGTGAGTCGAACACCGGGTTCAGGTAAATGGCGTTGATGCCCAGGTCCGACAGGTAATCCAACTGCTCGATAATGCCCCGCAGATCTCCGCCGTAGCGCCGCCGCAGCAGGTGTTTCCAGAGCTCGGGCTCACCGTTGGCTTTCTCGTAGTCCTGCAGTTCGTACCAGTCACTGCCCCAGGGGTGAACCTGCCATTGCCTGGGCGGCTCAGCGGGATCTGCACCCCTGATGTCAGCCACCGTCGGGTTGTTGGAGGGATCCCCATCCCGGAATCGCTCCGGGAATATCTGGTACCAGATCGCGCTCTTGGCCCATTCCGGCACAAATTCACCCCGCTCGTTCAGGGCAATGGGGCCTCGCGGAGTGGCATCGGATTCTTGTGGGCACACGGCAAATATCTCCGGGGACAACAGAGCCAGCAGGGTGCCTGCCATTACGAGCTTTCTCATCCCGCGCTCCCTCTCCAAAGTCCCTAACCTATCAGCCCTCCCGGCAATTGGAAAATCGCCATTGCAAGCCGCGGGGCGCCGGCGTTAAATACCCGTCCATGAGGAGGGTGAGCATTCCAGCACTGTTGTGGGCGTCAGCGGCCTGGTCCCAGGCGCCCGACGGGTATTACCAGGAGGCCAACGCCAGTTCCCCCGAAGACCTGCGCCAGACGGTGCACGCCATCATCGACGATCACCAGCGCGTCCCCTACACGTCCTTTCAGCTCGACACCTGGGACGTGCTGGAAATCGGTGACGAAGACCAGGACGACCCGGCCAGCGTCACCACGATCTACCGCAACAGCAGCGAACTCAAGCAGGGCGGCGGCAACGATTTCTACAACCGGGAGCACACCTGGCCCCGGTCCTACGGGTTTCCCGACGATGACGGCAGGAACTACCCGTTCAGCGACATGCACGCCCTGTTCCTGGCCGACCCCGACTACAACAGTGCGCGGGAAAACCGGCCCTATGAATCCTGTGATACCGGTTGCCAGGAACTGCCCACCGATGCCAATGACGGCCGCGGCGGCGAATCGGGTGAGGGATCAGGCGGCTACCCCGGCACCTCCAACTGGACCCGGGGTGACTTCACCGACGGATCCTTCGAAGTCTGGGCCCAGCGACGCGGAGACGTGGCCCGGGCGCTGATGTACATGGACCTGCGCTACGAAGGCGGCAGCCACGGCATCACGGAATTCCCCGAACCCGACCTGATACTGACCGACGACCGGGACCTGATCGACGACTCACGCACGGGCCGCAATGAGTCCGTAGCCTATATGGGGTTTCTCAGCACCCTGCTGGAGTGGCACGCGGCGGACCCGGTGGACGACATCGAGCGCCAGCATCACGAGGCGGTGTTTGCCGCCCAGGGCAATCGCAATCCCTTCATCGACCATCCGGAATGGGCCGACTGCCTGTTCCAGAACCGGTGCCAGAAGCAGGTCCAGGCCGAGCTGTCCGGCCTCTGGTACAACCCGTCCCTGGACGGCGAAGGCTTCAACGTCATTGTTTCCGAGGGGGGGACCACCGTCTTTTTCTATGGCTACAGCGCTGCCGGCGAGCGTGTGTGGCTGGTGTCCAGCCTGTTCGAGGGCCAGTGGGAATTCGATGTCCCCGTCAGCTTTACCCTGTTTGAGGGCCGGGCCGGCACCTTCGATCAGCCGGCCGCCCCACCCGACGGCCTGGGGGAGTGGGGCACACTCATACTGACGTTCAGCGATTGCGGCAATGGCCGGTTTCAGCTGGACGGGAACGATGGCGCCAAGGACTCCCAGGCCATCAAGCTCGCCGGCATCGAGGGTTTGAGCTGTTGATCCCGGGCCAGGCCGATAATCAGGCCTCGCTCACCAGCGTCCGGCGCAGCTTGCGCATACCCCCGATCCAGCGATCGTAATTGCCGGCCTTGTTCTGAAAGTAACCCACCACCTGGGGATGGGGCGTGATCAGGAACCTGCCCTCGGCCACGCCCGCCACGGTGCAGTCGGCGATTTCTTCCGGCGTGGCGATGCCGTCCAGGTCTGCCCCGCCGAAGGCACTCCCGCTGGCGCCCTTGGACGCGGCCAGGTCCAGCATGCTGGTGGCCACGGCCTGGGGACAGATTACCGACACGCGGATGCCTTCGTCACCGTGGCGAATGGCCACGGCTTCGGCAAAACCCTGGGCCGCGTGCTTGGTGGTGGAATAGGCCGCGTCTCCGATGGACGACAGGATCCCGGCGGCGGACACGGTGTTCACCAGGTAGCCGCCGCCGCGGGCCACCATGCGGGGGATCAATGCCCGGGCCGCGTAGACGTGGGCCATCACGTTGACCTGCCAGGAGGTCTGCCAGCGATCGTCGACGTCCACCAGCCCGCCGTCGGCCGAGGCCGCGCCGCCGGGGCCATCACCAAACACCACTCCGGCGTTGGAGGCAAACAGGTCGATTGGACCCAGGGACGACTCGATGTGGTCGATCATGCCGGCCAGGGCGCGTTCGTCACCAACGTCCACCCCGAAGCCATGTCCCCCGATTTCACTGGCCACGGATTTGGCGGCAGCCTCGTTCAAGTCCGCCACAACCACGGTGACGCCATCCTTCGCCAGGCGCCGGCACAGTGCCCGGCCAATGCCGCTGCCGCCGCCAGTAACAACGGCTATGGATACATCGGGAATCATGTTGACCTCCTGAGTCAGTGGGACTGTGCATTGGAACCGAATGGACACCCGCCGGCAAGAGTCGCCGGCATGGGTCGCCGGCGGGGGTCGCCAGCGGGGATCTGTTCCCGGCAATGCAGTACACTCCATTCCAGCCCACCCACGGGAAGCCCATGCCTGATTCCATGCTGACTCTTGGCAGCGTCACTGCCTACGTTCTGGTTATCCTGGCCGTGGGGATTTATGCCGGGCGGCGCGTGCACGATCAGACCGATTACATCGTGGCTGGACGAAACCTCTCCCTGGGCATGCTGGTTTTTACCCTGTTCGCCACGTTTTACGGCGGCGGCACCATCATGGGCGTCTCCGGCGCGGCCTACAGCGACGGCATGATGGGCGTCATCCCCGATCCCTTCGGCGCCGCCCTGTGCCTGTTCCTCGCGGGCCTGCTGTTTTTCCGGGTGCTGTACCGGATGAAGCTGCTGACCGTGGTGGATTTCTTCCGGATACGCTACGGGCCCCGCTGCGAAACCCTGGCCGGCATTTGCATGATCCCGCCCTACGTGGGCTGGGTGTCCAGCCAATTCGTGGCGTTCGGCTTTATTCTGCACCTGCTGACCGGCATCGACACCACCACCGGCATGGTGGTCAGCGCGGGGATCGTCATTGTCTACACCGTCATCGGCGGCCTGTGGGCGGTGGCCCTGACCGACTTCATCCAGGCCCTTATCCTGATCCTCGGCATGCTGGTGCTGACGGTGCTGGTGGTGGGTGAAGCCGGGGGCCTGGGCGCGGTGCTGGCCGCGGTACCGGAGGCCCATCGCCAGCTCATCCCCCAGGGCGGGCTGCGGGATTGGGCATGGTACATCCAGGCCTGGGTGGTCATCGGCCTGGGCGGCATCCCTGCCCAGGACATGATCCAGCGCGCGGTCAGCGCCCGCAGTGAAAACAGCGCCGTCCACAGCGCTTACCTGGCAGGATTGATGTATCTCGGATTCGGCATGATGCCTGTACTCCTGGGCCTGGCCGCCCTGGGCGCGCTGCCTGCCATAGACAACCCGGAATATATCATCCCGACCCTGGCCATGGACAACCTGCCGCCCCTGCTGCTGGCGGTGGTCCTGGGCGCCATTCTGTCCGGCATCATGTCGTCAGCCGACAGCGCCCTGCTGGCCCCGGCCAGCGTAGTGGGCGAGAACCTGGCGCGCCTGTACAGGAAGGAGTTGACGGCCAGCCAGGTTCTGCTGATCAGCCGCGTGGCCGTGGTAGTACTCGGCCTGGTCGGGCTGGGCCTGGCGCTATACTTCCAGCGCATCTACGACATCATGGTGGGCTCGTGGTCGGTGCTGCTGGTGTCCCTGCTGGTGCCGCTGTTTGCCGGTATCTACTGGAGGAGAGCCAATACCAGCGCTGCCGTGGCCTCCATCGTCATCGGCCTGGTGAGCTGGGTGGTGCTTTCCATGGTGCAGGATCAGTGGCCCGCCGACCTGCTGGCAGCGCTAATCGCGGCGGTGACGATTGTGGTGGTGGCCCTGGCGACTTCATCCCGGGACAAACCGCTGCCGCTGACCACCCTTGACGGCAATCCCCTGACTCCGGAGACTGCGCCATGAGCCGAGTGACCTTCGACGGCGAACCACCCGCCGGGACCATCAACCTCGGCATTGGCCAGCCTTCCCGGGACCTGCTGCCCACAGACCTCCTGCGCCGCGCCAGCGAGGCATTCTTTGCCGAGGCCCATCCCAATGACCTGAACTACGGCAACCGCCAGGGCGACCAGCGATTCCTGTCTTCCCTGGCGACGTATCTGACCCATGGCTACGGGACTGCGGTGGATCCCGAGACCCTGTTTCTTACCGGCAGTAACTCCCAGGCCATCGACCTGGTGTCCGGGGTGTTCACCGAGCCGGGAGACACCATATTGGTGGAGGAACCCACCTATTTCCTGGCCCTCAACATATTCCGGGATCACCGCCTGAAGATCGTCTGTGTTCCCGTGGACGAGCAGGGGCTGGACCTGGACGCTCTGGAGGCCCTGGTGGCCAGACACCGTCCCGCTTTCCTGTACACCATTCCCAGTTACCACAACCCCGGTGGCCACTGTCTCAGCGCCGAGCGGCGGCGCCGTCTGGTGGAACTGAGCCTTGAACAGGAATTCCTGATCGTGGCCGACGAGGTTTACCAGCTCCTGTATTACGGCGAACCGCCGCCGCCGCCGCTGGGGAGCTGGATCGACGGGGGCAGCGTCCTGTCTCTTGGGTCGTTTTCGAAAATACTGGCGCCGGGTCTGCGCCTGGGGTGGATCCAGACTTCGCCCACCCTGCGCGAAAAGCTGATGGCCCGCGGATTTGTCAGCAGCGGCGGCAGCATCAATCACGTCACCTCGCATATCGTCCGGCAGGCCATGGACACCGGACTGCTGGAGAAACATGTCCAGGAATTGCGGGCCGCCTACGGCGCGCGGGTTGAAGTCATGGACCAGGCCCTGCATCAGCACTTTGCCGGGATTGCCCGCTGGCTGAGACCGTCCGGCGGCTATTTTTTCTGGCTGGAACTGGACGAAGCGGTTGATACCGCCCCTGTGCTGCCCGCCGCCCGGCAGGGGAGAACGGGGTTTCAGCCCGGCAGCCTGTTTTCCGCCGACGGCAACCTGGCCCACTGCCTGCGGTTGAGTTTTGCCCATTACGGCGAAGCCGATATTGTTGAGGGCATCACCCGGCTGCGCCCGCTTTTCGACTGATGCCCGGCTGATGACTGGTTGATGCGGTGACTTTAGAAACATCGACACGGACCGGCGCCGGGACCTAAACTGGGCGGCATCGGGGGCTGCCCTTCAGCAAAAAGGATTCTCATCATGGTTGCCATGGAATACGACGCTATTGTGGTCGGATCCGGCATTTCCGGCGGCTGGGCGGCCAAAGAGCTGACCGAGAAGGGACTCAATGTCCTGGTGCTGGAACGGGGTAAAAACGTTGAGCACGTCAAAGACTACGTCAACGCCCGCAAGGCGCCCTGGGAGTACCCGCACCGGGGCCGCAGGACCTACGCCATGGAGGAGGCTTACCCGGTCCTCAAGCGTGACTATCCCCTGAACGAAAAAAACCTGGACTGGTGGGCATCGGACCAGGACTCCCCCTACACCGAGATCAAGCGATTCGACTGGTTCCGGGGCTACCAGGTAGGCGGCCGCTCCCTGCTGTGGGGGCGCCAGAGCTATCGCATGAGCGAAATCGATTTAGAAGCCAACACCAGGGACGGCGTGGGTGCCGACTGGCCGATCCGCTATGCGGACATCGCCCCCTGGTACGACTATGTGGAGCGCTTTGCCGGCATCGCGGGCTCGAAGGAAAACCTGCCTCAGTTGCCCGACGGCCAGTTCCAGCCGGCCATGCCCCTGAACTGCGGTGAAGAGCTGGTGGCCGGGCGGCTCAACGGCAAGCTGTTCGACGGCCGGCGCCTGATTATCCCCGGACGCAACGCCAACCTGACCCGGCCGCTGCCGGGGCGCGGCGCCTGCCAGTACCGCGGCGCCTGCTGGCTCGGCTGCCCGTACGGTGCCTACTTCAGCTCCCAGTCCTCCACCCTGCCCGCCGCCGGCGCCACCGGTCGCATGACCCTGCTGCCCTACGCCATCGTGTCCGAGCTCATCTATGACCGCCATCGAAAGCGGGCCACCGGCGTCCGGGTCACCGACGCCGTGACGGAAAAGACCACCGAGTTCAGGGCGAAGATCATTTTCCTGTGCGCCTCGGCGCTGAATTCCACCTGGCTGCTGATGCGGTCGGCCACCGACGTGTGGCCGGGCGGGCTGGGCAGCAGTTCCGGCGAGCTTGGCCACAACCTGATGGATCACCACTTCCGGGTCGGCGCCTGGGGTAAGCTGGACGGGCTGGACGACAAGTATTACTACGGCCGGCGGCCCACCGGCTTCTACATTCCCCGCTTCCGCAACCTGTTTGGCGACAAGCGGGATTACCTGCGAGGCTTTGGCTACCAGGGTGGCGCCAGCCGTGAAAACTGGACCCGCGGCGTGGCGGAACTGGGCGTCGGCGGTGACTTCAAGGACGCCATGGCCAGGCCCGGTGAATGGACCATCGGCGGCACCGGCTTCGGCGAGATGCTGCCCCTGCACAGGAACCGGATCAGCCTTGATCCCAGCAAGACCGACAAGTGGGGCATGCCGGTGCTGGCCATCGACTGCGAAATGGGCGAAAACGAACGCCTGATGCGCAAGGACATGGCCAACGACATGGCCGAGACCCTGGAAGCCGCCGGCGTGCGTGACGTGGAGACCTACGACGACGAGTATTATCCGGGGGCAGGCATCCACGAGATGGGCACCGCACGCATGGGCCGCGACCCCAATTCCTCGGTGTTGAACCGGTGGAACCAGGTGTGGGACGCGCCCAACGTGTTTGTCACCGACGGCGCCTGCATGACCTCAGGGGCCTGCCAGAACCCGTCCCTGACCTACATGGCGCTGACAGCCCGGGCCGCCGACTATGCGGTCCAGGAGCTGAAGCGGAGGAATCTGTAATGAGCGATCGACGGATATCCCGACGGGAAGCCATCCAGCGGGTCAGCCTGATGCTCGGCGGCGTGGCCCTGGCCGGCGGTGACGCCCTGCTGACTGCGTCAGTCGCAGACAGCGGCAATGTATTCTCCGACAGCGACGTTGCGCTGCTGGACGAGATCGCCGAAACCATCCTGCCGGAAACCGAAACACCTGGAGCCAAGGCTGCCGGGGTAGGCCCCTTTGTCGCCCACATGGCGGGTGCAGCCTACGACCCGGACGAACTGAACACCTTTCGGGAAGGGCTGGAAACGCTGCAGCAGGAGTGCCGCTCAGACCACGGCGTGGGTTTCATGGAAGCGACACCGGAACAGCGCCTGGCGCTGCTGCAGCGACTGGATCGCGAGCAGCTTGAACACGGGCGGTCCGGCGGGGACGGTACCCATTACTTCAGCATGATGAAACAGCTGACCCTGCTGGGCTATTTCACCTCCGAGATTGGATACACCCAGGCCATGCGCTACCGGGAAACACCGGGAAGGTACGATCCCTGTGTGCCTTACACGCCAGGCGAAAGAACCTGGGCTCGCCACGCCTGAGGCGCCACACCGCTGCCTCAGTCCACGCAGTCCGCGGGGACCGGTTCAACAAAATGGGGCCGGTAGCTGGACGATGACGGGTCCATGCAGCCGGCAAGATTGAGCAACTCCACTCTGCGAAACTGGACAGGATGCCCCTCGCTCTGCAGAGCGATGTAACCATGGCCCAGTGGCTGGCCGTCGGGTTTCATGGCCGGATCATGCCCCGACACCACGCCGCCGCCGATCACCAGCCCTCCGTACTCCATCACCGGCGCGCCGTTGATGCTGTGGACCACGCGCTCATGTCCCAGCACCAGCACCTCGGCCCGCACCCACTGCTCCCCGTTCAGGGTTGGCGCGTCGGATTCGACGCAGTGTTCATCCGTCAACTGTCCCTGAATCTCCACGTGGGTGCCGGGTGAGCACATATTGGCCGTCGGCCGCGGCCGGCCGTCACCCAGCCCGCCCAAAAACTGGAACTCGATGGAGATGGGGAAATCCTGACCGTCGGGCATGGTGTCCGGGGCCTGGGCGTGCAGCATGATACCGCTGTTGCGCACCGCCCAGCCCGGGGCGCCCGACGCCGGGTCACCAACAAATCGGTACTCCAGACGAAGGCGGTAGTGGGAAAACGGCGTCTGGTAAAACAGGTGGCCGAAGCGGTTGTCGAAGGTTTCATAGCCCTCGTAGGACACCGTCAGCGCGCCATCGACCACGGCGAAGGTCCGGGCATGGTTGACACCCGCCGGATAGCCGCGAATCTTGGGAGTCCAGCCCTCCAGGTTCTGCCCGTTGAACAACGGCACCCAGTCCGACGCCGAGACCGTACCGCCGATCAGCAGCCACAGCCAGGCCAGCCGCGTCAGACGACTGTTCAGAATCGCAGCTTCCTGACCGTGCCGATACTGCGACGGATCGAGGCCATGGGATCTGCCGGATTATCGTGTTCGACGAAGTAGTGCCTGAGACCGCCGGTGACACCCGCCGTGAACTGGCTGGCGAAGTCGATGGTCCCGTCACCGACGGGAACAATCGCGCCGTCTGCCGACATGTCCTTGACGTGGCACAGGGGATACCGGCCAGGGCTGGCCTGGAACAGTGCAACAGCGTCTACGCCGGCCTTGGCCGCCCAGTACAGGTCCAGTTCAAACTTCACCAGCTCCCGGTCGCAGCGTTCCAGCAGAAAGTCGAACGGTACCTTACCGTCCATGGGGACGAACTCGAAGTCATGGTTGTGATAGGCCAGCTGGATCCCGGCCTCCTGGCAGCTGGCGCCGAACTCGTTCATGACGTCGGCGATCCTGGGATAGATGTCGAAGGTGGCGCGCTGCTGCGGCGTCAGCCAGGGCAGCACCAGGTAGCGATGGCCCACCTGCTCCGCCGCCTCGATCAACTGCTGGGGTGAGGACTCGATCTGGTCCAGGGGTACGTGCGCCGAGGGCGCGCTGAGGCCGGCCTGGGCGAGTTCCTGCTTGAACGCTGCCGGCGACAGATCCGCATATCCAGCCGTTTCCACCTCAACGTAGCCCGCCGCGGCCACCGCGGCCAGGGTGCCGGGCACATCTGCCGACAGCAGGTCGCGCACCGTATAGAGCTGAACGCCGATGCGCTCCACCCGCCGCTCGCTGGCCACGGCACAACCCGCCAGGGTGGTACCCGCCATGGCGCCCATCAAGCCAAGTAGTCCGCGCCGGGTTATCATGGCTGAGCCTCCGGCAGCGCAACTTCCGGTTCCGCCTCGTCCGCCGAGCTGTCGCGGAAGATCACGGCGAACAGCAGCGCCACGGCGCCTGCGAACACGCAGGGAATCAGCCAGATAGTCTGCCAGTCGTGGCCACCCTCAACCACGTACATCTCCACGATGCGACCGGCGACGAATGATCCGATGGCCATTCCGACCCCATAGGTGGCCAGGGCAATCAGACCCTGGGCGCTGGCGCGGATATTGACGCTGGCCTTGCGGTCCACGTAGATCTGCCCGGTGACAAAAAAGAAGTCGTAACAGATGCCGTGCAGCAGGATACCCAGGTACAACATCCCCACCAGGTCCATGGTGCCGAAGGCAAACAGACCGTACCGCAGCACCCAGGCCAGCATGCCGACCAGCAGCATCCACTTGACGCCAAGCCGCTTGAAGAAAAACGGCATGGCGATCATGAACACCACTTCCGACATCTGCCCCATGCTCATTTTTCCGGCCACGCCCTCCATGCCCAGTTCGTTCAGGAACAGGTTGGTGAAGCCGTAGTAAAACGCCAGGGGAATGGAGATCAGCACCGAGCATCCGGCGAACACGGCGAAGGAGCGGTCCTTGAGCAGGGCCAGGGCTTCCACGCCGAGGATGTCCCCCATGGTGACCGATTTGCCCTTACCCGCCGGCGGCGTATGGGGCAGCGTGAAGCAGTACAGCCCGAGGATAGCGGAGCAGGCTGCGGCCATGATCATGGGGACGTTGGTGGCCTCCACGTCGGCTACGCCTGGCGCCAGCACCAGAGAGATGGACAACCCCGCCACGATCCAGCCAATGGTCCCCGCCACGCGCACGCCGGGGAACTGAGTCTCCGGGTGATCCATCTGGGCGAAGCTGATGCTGTTGACCAGGCCCAGGGTGGACATGTAGCAGGCGTTGTAAATCAGCAGTCCCAGCAGGATCTCGTTGACGCCGGTGAGGCCGGACACGTAGTACAGCACCGCGGCGCCCAGCAGGTGCATGACGCCGGCCACCCGTTCCGAGGCAAAAAACCGGTCAGCCACCATGCCCACGAAAAACGGGGCCACAATGGCGCCGATATTGTTGGTCAGGTAGGCCAGCCCGATATCCCCGCCCGAGAATCCCAGCTCGTTGAGATAGGTTCCCAGGGTGACAAACCATGCGCCCCAGACAAAAAACTGCAGGAACATCATGGCGGTCAGCCTGAAATAGGTAGTCTTGTTCATGGATTCCCCCCCGATTCGCCAGAGTCCAGGCCCAGGATTCGCCGGTTGCGGGCCCGGTCGGTATCGGCTCCGGCAAAATCATCAAACGCCTTGTCGGTTTTTCGAATCATGTGATCGGCCACGAATCGGGCCCCCTCGCGTGCCCCGTCTTCCGGGTGTTTCAGGCAGCATTCCCATTCCACCACGGCCCAGCCCGAGTAGTCGTATTGGGCGAGCCTGGAGAAAATTCCGTTGAAGTCTACCTGGCCGTCACCCAGGCTGCGGAACCGGCCCGGGCGCTCCACCCAGTCCAAATATCCTCCGTAGACACCGGCGCGGCCGGTGGGATTGAACTCAGCGTCCTTGACGTGAAACATGCCGATGCGCTCGTGGTAGCGGTCGATGAAGTCCAGGTAGTCCAGCTGCTGCAGCAGGAAGTGACTGGGGTCAAACAGGATCTTGGCCCGGGGATGGTGACCCACCGCGTCCAGGAACATCTCGAACGTGGCACCGTCGTGCAGATCTTCACCGGGATGGATTTCGTAGCACAGGTCTACCCCGGCTTCGTCAAAGGCATCCAGGATAGGCCGCCAGCGCCGCCCCAGTTCGGTGAATCCTTCCTCCACCAGGCCGGCGGGTCGCTGGGGCCAGGGATACATGAAAGGCCACAGCAGCGCGCCGGAAAACGTGGCGTGGGCGGCCAGGCCAAGGCCCCGGCTGGCACGGGCCGCCAGCTTCAGCTGATCGATAGCCCATTGCGTGCGCGCCTGGGGGTTGCCGTGAACCTCGGCCGGGGCAAACGCGTCGAACATGTCGTCGTAGGCCGGGTGAACCGCCACCAGCTGACCCTGGATGTGGGTGGACAGCTCGGTGATGGCCACGCCATGCTCCCGGGCGGTTCCGGCCAGGGCATCACAGTAGTCCTGGCTCTCGGCCGCCAGGGCCAGGTCCATGCAGCGTGGATCATTCGACGGCACCTGCACACCCTTGTAGCCGATGGAGCCGGCCCAGCGGGTGGCGTTGTCCCAGTTGTCGAAAGGCGGTTCGTCGCCCATGAACTGGGCCAGGAACAGGGCTGGTCCCTGCATTGCGCTCATTGCTTATCCTCTTGTTGGATGTTCACCCACCGGCCATTACCGGCATGGCTGTCAATCATGCCATCAACGAATTGCATGCCCCGCAGGCCCATTCCGATCCCGGGTACCCGCTGCGCGGTCCGTTGCTCGCCGGCGCGGATAGCGGCGGCAAAGTCCCGGTAGAGGTTGGCAAATGCTTCAATGTATCCCTGGGGATGGCCACTGGGGGTGCGGCAGCGCGACAGTGCCAGCTGGCCCAGGGGCTGGTCGACCCCGGCCCGCAGGATCCGGGCCTGTCCGTCGGCCGATCGATACAGGAGCACCTCCGGGTCCATCTGTTTCCAGTGCAGCCCGCCCCGATCCCCGTAAACGCGAATCTGCAGGCCGTTTTCTTCACCGGTACAGACCTGGCTGCTTACCAGCACGCCACTGGCGCCGCCGTCGAATCTCAGCAGCGCGGCGGCATCGTCATCCACCAGGCGCCCCTCCACGAAGGTGTTCAGCTGGGCCGCCAGTGAGACCACGCTCTGGCCCGATACCCATTCCGCCAGGGTGAAGGCATGGGTGCCAATGTCGCCGATGGCGCCCCCGGCACCGGATCGAGCCGGGTCCGTGCGCCATTTCGCCTGCTTGCTGCCCTGGGCTTCAGCCGCGCCAGACAACCAGCCCTGCAGATACTCCACGTAGACCTTGCGTACAGTCCCAAGCTTGCCGCTGGCCACCAGGTTTCGTGCCTCAGCCACCATGGGGTACCCCAGATAGGTGTGGGTCAGTCCATACAGGCATTGCCCCCGGGACACGATCTCCGACAGCTGCTCCGCTTCCTCCAGGGTGCGGGTGGCGGGCTTGTCGCTCATGACGTGAAACCCGGCCTCCAGGGCAGCCCTGGCAATGGGAAAGTGCAGGTGATTGGGTGTCACCACGGCAACGCATTCTGCGCGCTGATCCGGCGCCATGCGGGCTTCACCCACCAGGAGATCCTCCCAGCTGGCGTAGCAGCGGGCGGGGTCAAGCCCGAGCTCTGCGCCGGTTTGCCGGCAATTGTCCGGGTCCCGGCTGAAGGCGCCGGCAACCAGCTGCCAGGCACCGTCCAGCCGCGCTGCCGCACGGTGGACCGCGCCGATGAAAGCGCCCTGGCCGCCGCCTACCATGGCCAGCCGCACCGGACCCGAAACCGTGGAATTCATGGATACCCCCAAACCGTTGATGCCAACGGATTCTACACTGCATTGGCCGCGTTTTCGGCTCCGTACGATACGCCCGGCCCCGTGCGATCCCGGACCCTGGAATTCGGCTCAACGCTGCCAGGCGTCGCTCCGTCGCAAATCCCGCGGCTGACGGCAACTTCGGCCCTACCCTGAACGTCATACAGCTCGGAGTTGGTCCATCGGGAGGAATCATGCCGCTGATCAGACTGTCTACCGATAACCCACCGGCCCTGCTGGCCGTGGCGGCCCTGGTGCTGGTCTTTGGCATCATCGGCATCATCGCCCTGCCGATCCAGATGCTGCCCAACATCGAGTATCCGGAAATCAACATCAACACGTCCTGGCGTTCCGCCGCTCCCCAGGAGGTTGAAGCCAATATTGTTGAGCCCCAGGAAGAAGCGCTGCGGGGCATTCCGGGCATGGTGGAAATGTCCAGCAACGTATTTGCTGGCGGGGGCAACGTGCACCTGACCTTCGACGTGGGCACCGACCTGCAGGCTGCCATGATCGACGTACTGAATGCGCTGAACCAGGCCGAGGCCCTGCCGGCCGATGCCAACGAGCCGGAAATCCAGGTGGGCGGCTGGACATCGCCGGTGGCCACGCTGCTGGTTCACCCTCGAGACCCCGCTCCGGGGACCGACGTGACGCGGTTTCAGGACATCATCGATACCGAGGTCGAGCCCCGCCTGCTGGCCATCGAGGGTGTCCAGCGACTGTTCCTGCGCAGCGAGCGCGAGGAGATGGTGTTGATCAGTTTCGACCCCTATCGCACGGCCGCCCTGGGTGTGCAGGTGGCGGACATCGCAGACACGGTTTCCCGGGCCGTGCACAGCACCGGGGGATTGGCCAGCGTGGGGCGCCGGCAGTATACGGTGAGGTTTCTGGGCGGCTTCGACCTGGACGACCTGGGCGATCTGATTGTCGCCCGCCGCGCCAACCAGCCGGTTTACCTGCGGGACGTTGCCGAGGTTCAGACCGTGCTCTACCCGCGCAGCGGATTTATGTACCGCACCGGTTTCCCGGCCTATTACATCCAGGTCCAGGGCAAGTACGGCGCCAACACCGTGACTATCCTGGACGAGATCAACCGGGCCATCGACGAACTCAATGCCGGCCCTCTGGCCGCCCGGGACCTGCAGCTGGTGCTCAGTTTCGATGCGTCGGTGCACATTCGCCGCGCCATCGCGCTGGTCAACGGCAACCTGGTTCTGGGGGTCGTCCTTGCGCTGGCCATGCTGTGGGTGTTCCTCAGGGGGTGGAAGGCGACCTTGCTGATTGCGCTGACCATTCCGTTTTCGCTGCTGACGGCCTTTGTCGCGCTGAGCCTGCTCGGGCGCAGCCTAAACGTGGTGTCACTGGCGGGTCTGGCTTTCGCGGTCGGCCTGGTGCTGGACGCGGCCATCATCGTTCAGGAGAACATTGTGCGGCTGCGACAGGGCGGCATGTCCCGCTCCCGGGCCGTGCGGGAAGGGCCGTCCCAGGTGGTGGGCGCCCTGTTTGCCTCCACCGTGACCAGCATCGCCATCTTCCTGCCCATATTGTTCATGGCAGGCCTGGAAGGGCAGCTGTTTGCCGACCTGGCCCTGACGCTGTCGGTTGCGGTAGCGGCATCGGCACTGGCTGCCATCACGATCCTTCCCGTTGCCAGTGGATACCTGCTGCGCAGCACCAGTTCCCGGGACTCGCTGGAGGCTTTCTGGAATCGCGTCACCGCCGGGATCATGCAGCTGACGGACACCGCCGGTCGGCGTGCCCTGTGGATCGGCGGGCTGGTGACCCTGCCGGCGCTGCTCACCGTGGCCCTGGCCCCAAAGCTGGACTTTTTACCCCAGGCTGATGCCGACGGCGTCGAGGTGTCCTTCAGCATGCCCGACGGCATTCCGCTGTCCACCATCGAAGACGAACTGATCGCCGAAGTCATTCGGAGATTCCAGCCCCACGTGGACGGCCAGGCCAGCCCCGGTATTCGCGGCTACAACCTTTACAGCTACGGCCCCAATGCCTCGGGCGTATTCATCTACCCCAGCGACCCGCGGGAGGCGCCGGAGCTGATGCGCCTGCTGCGGGAGGAAATCCTGGTGGGGCTGCCGGGTTCCGAGGCGTTCGTGTGGCGGTCATCGTTGCTGAACATCGGCATCTCCGGGGGGCGCAACATCAACCTGGACCTGCAGGGGCCTGACCTGCTGCCGCTGATGAACGCTGCCCGCGTGGGGCAGGACGCCATCGAATCGCAATTTGAGGACTGGTCGGTCAGGGCCCTGCCCGGTGTATCCCTGTCCAAGCCGGAACTGCAGCTGGTCCCGGACGATATACGGATCACCCAGGCCGGGCTGGACCGATCTGCGGTGGCGGATGCGATCCGGGCGTTCACCGGTGGCCTGTTCGCCGGACGCTATTTCGACGGCAACCAGGCCCGGGACGTCATTGTCTGGGGTGGCGGCTGGGAGTCTCCCGAGGACCTGGCGGGACTGCCCATTGCAACGCCACAATCCGGCATCCAGGTTGTCGGTGAGCTGGCCCCGCCCCAGCGATCGGTTGGTCCCACCCAGCTCCGGCGGGTCAATGGACAGCGCACCATCACCCTGCAGGTACTTCCCCCTGCCGGAATCACCATGGAGGAAGCACTGGAGTCGCTTCGCGCGGATATTGGACCGGTCATCGCCGAGGCCCTGCCGGCAGATGCCAGAATCCATTACCGCGGTACGGCGGACCGCCTGGCCGGCACGGTCAACCAGATGGGGCGGAACTTCGTGCTGGCGGTGCTGATCCTGGCCCTGATCATGGCGGCGATGTTCCGCTCCATCAGCGACAGCCTGATCGTATTGCTGGTGATGCCCCTGGCGGTGGTCGGCGGCGTTATCGCCCTCCAGGTGCTGAACCTGTTTACCTACCAGGCACTGGAACTGCTGACCATGATCGGGTTCATCATCCTGCTGGGTCTGGTGGTGAATAACGCCATCCTGCTGGTGCACCAGACCCGGGCCGCGGAACGGGACGGTCTGGGGCGGCGGGAGGCGGTCACCCAGGCCATACGCATCCGGGTACGGCCCATTTTCATGAGCACCCTTACCTCCATCTGCGGCATGTTGCCCCTGATGCTGGTTCCGGGTGTCGGCAGCGAGATCTATCGCGGACTGGCCACCGTCATCGTTGGCGGGATGAGCGTCAGCGCCATTTTTACCCTGCTGCTCCTGCCCAGCATATTGCGCCTGGGCGAGGGGCGACGGGTGAAGGAGCCCCGTCGGCCGACGGTTCACCAGCAACCGATCTCCGCGGCGGTTGATCAACTTGGAGACATGCGATGACTGTGAATCTGCGTCCAATCGTAATGCTGCTGGCACTGACTGCGACGCCCATTACGGCAGCCCTGGGCCAGGACCAGGAGGCCACCGCTGTACCGGTGACCGTGTCCGAGGTGCGGGCCGAGAACATCACCCCCACGGTTCCCGCCGCAGGTACTGTATTCAGCCGCCAGGCCGCTCAGATTACCGCCGGCCTGCCGGCGCAAATCGAATGGATCGCTGAACCCGGCGACTCTGTCATCCAGGGTCAGCCGGTGGCCCGTTTCGACTGTGGCCTGCTGGAGCTTCGCCGGGAGGAGCAATTGGCCCAGGTTGACCGGGAAAAGGTGAACCTTAAATCCCTGGTCGAGGAAGTGAGCCGGCTGGAGAAGGCCCGCCTGGCCACGTCCATCAACCAGCTGGAGCGGGTCCGGGCCAACCGGGACCTGGCCGCCAGCGAAATCCGGGTGGTGGAAGTTCGCATTCGCCAGACCAGCAAGGAACTGGAACGCTGTACGGCGCTGGCCCCCTTTTCCGGCGTGGTGACCCGCCAGGAGCGCTACCAGGGAGAGGATGTCGACCGGGGGGACATCCTGCTGTCGATGACTGACACCCTTCACCTGGAGGTGCGGGCCTCAGTGCCCATCCGGTACCTGCCCCGAATACGGGCCGGCGGAAACGCCGAAATCCGGATGAAAGAACAGCGACTCCAGGGCACCATTCGCACGGCAGTGCCCGCAGCGGACGCGCTTTCCCAGACTTTCGAAGTGCGCATCGACCTGCCCGAATCGGCGCCGGTTCATGTTGCAGCGGGGCAGCTGGTCAGCGTGTCCCTGCCGCTGGCGGCAAACGCTGCGCTGACCGTTCCCCGGGATTCCGTAGTGCTGCGGGCCGACGGTACCTATGTCATGCGGATCGAACAGGCCGGCACCGCGCGCCGGGTGGACATCGAAGTGGCCGAAGCCATGGGAGAACGGGTGGCGGTGCGCGGCAATCTCAGCCCCGGGGATCGGATTGCCGTGCGCGGCGCCGAGTCCCTGAGTGACGGGGCGGCAGTCGTGATCTACACGGAGAGCTAAGCAGGAGACCGGCAATCCACCCGGCCAACTGGAGTCTGTTATCGTTCGGTCCGTGATCAATCTGCGTGAACTGCTGCAAGACAGGACCCGGACATTCTGGGTCCTGAATATCGCCGGCTGGGGTGGCTACGTCATTGCTGCCTACCTGGGCGCACTGGCATACGAAAAACCCGACTCCGTCCTGTCTGTCATCAGCGTCACGGCGGCCAGCGGGTTCCTCCTTACTATTCCCCTGCGGTACTACTACCAGTGGCTGTGGCCACGCTCCCCCCGGCAGATTGCCCTGGGTGCACTGGTGGTCTGCTACCTGCTGGCCATTGGCTGGAACTGGCTGGACAACGAACTGTACTGGAGCTGGGTCAAACACGGCTGGCGACCGGAGCACTGGACCGGATACTTTGCCGGCGTGATGGGGTCGTTCTATGTCTTGCTGTGCTGGAGCGGACTGTATTTTGGAATCAAGTATTACCAGCAGCTGCAGCGGCAAACGGAGCAAACCCTGAAGGCCACGGCCGCCGCACACCAGGCCCAGCTCAAGATGCTGCGCTACCAGCTCAATCCCCATTTCCTGTTCAACACCCTGAACGCCATCTCCACGCTGATCCTGGACCGGCAGAATGAAACCGCCAACCAGGCGGTGACGCGCCTGAGTGATTTCCTGCGCTACTCCCTGGACAACGACCCCATGAAACGGGTCACTCTGCGCAAAGAACTGGAGGCGCTGGACCTTTACCTGGAGATCGAGATGGTGCGTTTCGGCGACCGCCTCCAGGTACACAGGGAAATCGAAGCCCGCGCCCTGGACGGGCTGGTACCCAGCCTGATTCTGCAGCCGCTGATCGAAAACGCCATCAAGTACGCCGTGACGCCCCGTGAGGAGGGAGGCACCATCAGGATTTCCGCCAAGTGCCACGGTGACACATTACTCCTGACCATTGCTGATGATGGTCCTGGCTTGGAAAATGGCGCTCAGCAATCGGCAAAGTCGTCGGGCGTTGGCCTGAAAAACACCCGGGAGCGGCTGAAACAGCTTTACGGTGACAGCCAGGCATTCACGCTGGCGCCCAACAACCCGCGCGGACTGGTGATCACCATCAACCTGCCGTACGAATCTGAACATGATTAGGGCACTCATTGTCGACGACGAAGCCCTGGCCCGGCGCGGGTTGGAGATCCGCCTGGCCTCGTATCCGGACATTGAAATCTGCGGCGAAAGCCGCAACGGACGCGAGGCCATCGATGCAACCCGGACACTCAGGCCGGACCTGGTTTTCCTGGACATCCAGATGCCAGGCATGGATGGCTTCGAAACCCTGCAGGAGCTGGCGGGGCCGGAAATGCCTCTGGTGATTTTTGTCACGGCATACTCGGACTATGCCATCAAGGCATTTGAGGCCAACGCCCTGGATTACCTGTTGAAACCCATTGACGATCAACGTTTGAACCATGCGGTGGAGCGGGTTCGCGCTGTGTTCGAGAACCGCAACGCGGTTGCCCATCGCAGCAAGCTGCTGAAGCTGATCTGCGACCTGACCGGCGAGGACCTGACGCTGGACAGTGTCCTGGATTCCACCGCGAACACGCCGCCTCGGCGCCTCGCCATCAAGGATGGAAAGCGCACGGCCTGTGTGGACGTCGCCGATATCGACTGGGTGGACGCCGCCGGCGACTACATGTGCATACACGCCCTTGGGCATACCCACGTGCTGCGGGGAACCATGAAAAAAATGGAACAGATGCTGGATTCACGGCGATTCGTTCGCATCCATCGTTCCACGATCGTCAACGCCGATCGCGTTGCGTCATTGCGATCTCATATCAACGGCGAATACTTCCTGACCCTGAAATGCGGTCAGGAACTGAAGCTCAGCCGCAGCTACAAAGACACCGTACCCCGGCTGACCGGCGCACCCCAGGCCTGATCCGGCTATGCCGTCAACCGGTCTCCGCTCGGGCGAAAGCCGCGGTGGTTTGCTTCACCGCCTCGATGAACTCAGCGGATGGCGACGAAAAGTACAGATGCACCCAGCCGGTCTGTTCCAGCCAGATGTGATAGAGGACATCGGTTTCCCGACCCTGGAAGGTGACCGCATAGCGCTCCTGCAATTCCCCATCCATGGGCACCGACTCCGTCAACGCCAGCATGCCCGCCGTATCCAACGGGTTTTCCGTCAGGGCATCAACGGCGGCCAGGAGCGCCGGCACCTGGTTCATATCGACGTCCACGGAGGTCCGGAAAGGCGCCTGGTCCCCGGATTGGCATCCCACCACCAGCATCAGCGACAGCGCGGTCGCCAGCAGCCGCATCCAATTAATCATCAAGTTCATCATATGCTCTCCTGAATCGATTACGGGATCTCCATCGGGTTGGCCCAAAGTTTGCCCTAAAGTCAACGGCCGGCCCGTCGAATCGTCCCGGAAATGCGCCGGACCGAGCCCGTTTTGCGGCGAGGCGCAGGCCGTATCCGTCTGGGCGAGGCGAATTGCGGCGGACCCGCCCGGCGCTCCCTCGGATTACCGCAATACAGCCCCGACATAATGCGTGTTAACTATGTCGGACCGTTACCGCTTCAGCGCCGGGATTCCGCATCCTCGTCCAATTCGACCGACGGAAGTCATTCAATGAAAAGCACCTTTCAATCCGGCCTTGGGCTGGAAATCGCCACCATGTTCGAAGCAACATCCCTGGCCCTGGTTGGCGCCAGCGACCGGGAGGGGTCCCTGGGCAAGGTGATGTACGAAAACCTCACCACTGCAGGCTTCAAGGGGAACATCATCCCGGTGAATCCGCGCACCACCGAAATCGATGGAAACCCATGTTATGCCAGCGTAACCGATATTCCCGATGTGGTGGATCTCGCGGTGATCGTGACCCCCGCTGCGGCGGTGCCCATGGTGCTTGAACAGTGCGGGGGCAGAGGCATCACGTCCGCGGTCATCCTGTCAGCCGGATTTCGTGAGACCGGAGAGCAGGGGCGTGCGCTGGAGGCACAGACGCTCAAGGTCGCCCGCCAGTACGGCATCCGGTTTATCGGCCCCAACTGCCTTGGCATCATGCGGCCGTCCAACGGCCTCAACGCCACGTTCAGCCAGAGCATGGCCCGGCCCGGCCACGTCGCCCTGGTTTCCCAGTCCGGCGCGCTTTGCACAGCGGTACTGGACTGGGCCGCACCCAAGGAAATCGGGTTTTCCTGCGTCATCTCCAGCGGCATTGCGGCAGACGTCGATTTTGGTGAACTGCTGGACTACCTGACCCTGGACACCGAAACCCACGCCATCATGCTGTACGTTGAAGGCATCAACGATTCGCGACGGTTCATGAGCGCACTGCGTGCCGCCTCACGCGCCAAGCCGGTCATTGTCATGAAGTCAGGTCGCCACGCCGGAGGATCCCAGGCGGCGGTTTCGCACACCGGCGCGCTGGTGGGTTCCGACGACGTTTTTGATGCCGCGCTGAACCGGGCCGGCGTGGTGCGCGTGTACAACTACAGCAACTTTTTTGCCGTGGCCGAAACTCTCCATACCGGTCTGCGCACGCCGGGACCGCGCCTGGCCGTGGTCACCAACGGCGGCGGGCCTGGCGTCATGGCAGCCGACCACATGGCGGACCGGAACCTGCCCCTGGCGCAGCTGTCGGATGGGACCTGCCGGGCGCTGGATGAAGTGCTGCCCCAGGCCTGGTCAGGCGGTAACCCCATCGATGTACTCGGCGACGCCAGTGCTGAAATGTATGCCGACGCGGCGCGGATCGTGCTGGAGGACCCCGGCGTCGACGGGGTTCTGGCGATCCACGTCCCCCAGGCCATGACCGAACCCGAACCCGTGGCCCGGCGGATTGCCGACCTGGCCGTGAATTCGAAAAAGCCGGTACTGACCTGCTGGATGGGCAAGGCCACCATGATGACCAGTCGGGCGCACTTCCGCGACCTGTCCGTGCCCACCTATCCCACTCCGGAAGCCGCGGTGGAAGCATTTGCGGCGGCGGCGGCCTACCAGGCCAACCAGCAGATGCTGCTGCAGGTTCCGGAGCCCCTGGATCCCCGGGTCGAACCGGATTACGAGGGTATTCGACTCATCATCGAAGGGGCCCTGGCGGACGGAAGATCGGTGCTGGACCTGGTGGAATCCAAGGCCGTCCTGGCAGCCTTCGGCTTGCCAGTGGTGCGGAGCATTCCGGCACACAGTCCGGCCGAGGCCCTGGCCATCGGCGCGGAACTGGGCTTTCCGCTGGCCCTCAAGATCCATTCTCCGGATATCACCCACAAGTCCGACGTCAACGGTGTCAAGCTGGGCATCAACAACGGTGCAGAACTCAGGGCGGCTTACAAAGAGCTGACGGAGTCCGCTGAGAAGCTGAGACCAGACGCCCGCATTACCGGCGTGCTGATCGAGCCCATGGCCAAGCGGCCCAATGCCAGGGAGTTGATGCTCGGCGTACTGAATGACCCGGTGTTTGGGCCGGTCATCAGCGTGGGGCTGGGCGGTACCATGGTGGAAGTCATCGGCGACCGGGCCGTGGGGCTGCCACCGCTCAACCGGTTCCTCGCCCGCCGAATGATCGAAGGGACTCGTGCCGCGAAGTATCTCAGGGAGTTTCGCGGTAAGCCCGCGGCAAGCCTGCGTGCCCTGGAAGACGTTATTCTCAGTCTGTCAGACCTGGTCTGCGAACTGCCCTGGGTCCGGGAGCTGGATATCAATCCCCTGGTGGTGGACGATGAAGGCTGCCTGGCGCTGGACGCCCGCATCGTGGTGGAACGGGTCAGCCCCACGGCCGCCCGCTATGCCCACATGTCGATTCACCCCTACCCCAGTGATCTGAAGCGGGAATTCAACCTGGTTGACGGTACCCGCCTGACCATCCGGCCGATCCGCCCGGAGGACGCCGCCAACGAACGAGAGTTCGTCAACGGCCTGTCGGAAAACTCCCGCTACCTGCGCTTCATGTCGGTGCTCAAGCAGATCACGCCAAAGATGCTGTCCCGGTTCACCCAGATTGACTATGACCGGGAGATGGCGCTGGTTGCTCTGCTGCCGGTCGATGGCGGGGAAAAGCAGATTGGCGTGGCACGCTACGTCACCTACCCGGACGGCCGCACCTGCGAGTTTGCCGTCGTTGTTGCCGACGACTGGCACCAGAAGGGCATTGGCCGGGAGCTGATGCGCCGACTGATCGAAGTGGCCCGGGACCGGGGTCTGGAGCGGATCGAAGGCCTGGTCCTGAAAAACAACCAGGGCATGGTGGGGCTGGCCAGCGAAATGGGCTTCGAACGAATGGCCAACCCCGACGACTCCAAGACGGTGCTGGTCAAGCTGGACCTCTAGCGAGGGCCGGCTGAACAGAAACTCGCATCACGATACAACGACATCTACCAGGGCCTAATCCAGCAATGAACGCGGAGCAGAAAATCCGAATCGTGGTGGTGGGTGGCGGTGCCGGCGGCCTGGAGCTGGTATCCCGGCTGGGGCGGAAGCTGCCGGCGAACCGGTTCGACGTGGTTCTGGTTGACCGCAATGCCACCCACATCTGGAAGCCATTGCTGCACGAAGTGGCGGCGGGCTCCCTGGATGGCAATCTGGACGAGGTAGGCTACCGGGAGCACGCCTTCCGCAAAGGATTCCGCTTTTTCCAGGGCACCTTCGAAGGACTGGACCGGTTGACCCAGGAAATCATCCTGGCTCCCATCCACGACGATGACGGCAGCATCATCATGGACCGGCACCGCCTGCACTACGATTACCTGGTTCTGGCTGTCGGATCCGTCAGCAATTCATTCAATACCCCCGGCGTGGAGCAACACTGCCTGTATCTGGACAGTCGCGCTGATGCCGACCGCTTCCGCAGAAAGCTGCTCAATCACTGCCTGCGGGTGTCGCGCAAGCAGGCCATGGGCAGCACCGACGAGGCGGTCAACATGGTCATCATCGGCGGCGGCGCGACCGGGGTGGAGCTTGCAGCCGAACTGTTCAATGCGGCAGCAGAACTGCGTTATTACGGGCTGGAGGTTTTCGACGATTCCTGGCTGCGGGTGACCCTGATCGAGGCTGGCGACCGCATTCTTCCCGCCCTGCCCGGCAAGCTGGCTGAAGCCGCCCACGAAGAGCTTGAATCGCTGGGCGTTCGGGTCATCACCCGCATGCCGGTCACCGAGGTCAACGCGCGGTCCGTGGTGACCCGTAATGGAGAGGAGATCGAGGCAGACCTGGCGGTGTGGGCCGCAGGGGTCAAAGGTCCCGACTATCTCCAGGGCGTCGGCGGGCTGGAAACCAACCGAAACAACCGACTGATGGTGCGCGACACCCTGCAATCTACCGAGGACGAAAGAGTATTTGTCGTCGGCGACTGCGCCTGCGTCATGATGCCCGGCGCCAAGATGCCGGTGCCGCCGCGAGCCCAGGCTGCGCACCAGATGGCTTCAACGGTCTACCGCAACATTCGTGCCGATATCGACAACAAACCACTGAAGTCGTTTCGCTACAGCGACCACGGCTCACTGGTCTCCCTCAGCCGATACTCCACCGTGGGCAGCCTGATGGGCAACCTGGTGGGTGGCCGCATGGCCATCGAAGGACGCCTGGCCCGGGTGGTGTACATTTCCCTTTACCGTATGCACCTGCTGGCCATCCACGGCTGGTTCAAAGGCTTGGCCCTGATGGCCATCGGCCGGGTCAACAAGGTCATTCGGCCTCGCCTGAAGCTGCACTAGCGGTCTGTCCCATTCAGCGGATTTCCGGCCGGTTCGGCCTGAGTCCGACAGACTGCCGGTGCCCGGGTGGTGGTTGCTCCTTATTGGACAATCCAGCCCCATGCCACACAATGACTCCAGCACGGCAGTGAGGATTAGTCATGGCCAAACTGACCCAAAGCTACATGACCGGCGAAGGTTCGGGACAGCTGTTGTACGAGACCATCGGCGCTTGTTTTGACCGGATCGTTGCCCGCCAGCCCGACAGCCTGGCGGTGGTCGTCAGGCACCAGGGGGTTCGGGTGAGCTATGCCGAGCTTTCCGCGGACGTGGACCGCCTGGCAACCGGACTGCTGGCCCTGGGGATTCAACCGGGCGAGCGGGTTGGGATCTGGGGACCCAACCGCTACGAGTGGGTGCTGACCCAGTTCGCCACTGCCCGCATCGGCGCCATCATGGTGTGCATCAATCCCGCCTACCGCCTGTACGAACTGGAATTTGCGCTGAACCAGTCGGGCTGCAAAGCCCTGGTCACCGCCGAACGATTCAAAAGCAGCGATTACCTGGGCATGCTGGCCACGCTGGCGCCGGAACTGGCGGACAGCCGGCCGGGCGGGTTGACCGCCGCCAGGCTGCCGGACCTGCGACTGGTGATTCGCATGGGGGATGAATCCACTTCCGGCATGCTGAACTTCGACCAGGTCCTCGGCCTGGGCGGCGGCGGCGAAGCCGAGCGGCTGGAACAGCTGAAAGTCGAGCTGAAACCCGACGACGCCATCAATATCCAGTACACCAGCGGTACCACCGGCAACCCCAAGGGTGCCACGCTGAGCCACTGCAACATCCTCAACAACGGCTATAACGCCGGCAGGGGAATGGGACTGACGGCCGAGGATCGGCTGTGCATCCCGGTCCCCCTCTACCACTGCTTTGGCATGGTGCTGGGCGTGCTGGCGGCCATGAGCCGAGGCGCTGCCATGGTGTTTCCCGGCGACGCCTTTGACCCGGAAACCACGCTGGAGGCGGTGGCCGCGGAACAGTGCACCGCCCTGCACGGTGTGCCCACCATGTTCGTTATGGAACTGGACCACCCCCGGTTCAGGGAGTTTGACCTGTCCAGCCTGCGCACCGGGATCATTGCCGGCGCGCCCTGCCCCGAAGAGCTGATGAAACGGATCATTTCCGACCTGGGGATGGAGCAGGTACTGATTGGCTATGGCCAGACCGAGCTCAGCCCGGTCAATCACCTGACCCTGCCGGATGACTCCCTGGAGCATCGCACCCAGACCGTCGGACGACCGATCCCCTATATCGAGGTCAAGATTGTGGATTCAGATGACCGGGTGGTCCCGGTGGGCGAACAGGGCGAAATCTGCACCCGCGGTTACTCGGTCATGAAGTGCTACTGGAACGATCCGGAAAAGACCGCCGAGACCATCATTGACGGCTGGCTGCATTCCGGCGATCTCGGCACCATGGACGAGGACGGTTACGTCCGAATCACCGGGCGTATCAAGGACATGATCATCCGCGGCGGTGAAAACATCTATCCCCGGGAGGTCGAGGAGTTTCTCTACACCCACCCCAAGGTCACCGAGGTGCAGGTGTTTGGCGTACCCGACGCGCGCTACGGCGAGGAAGTCTGCGCCTGGATCCAGCTCAAGGAAGGAGAAACAGCCACCGAGGATGAGATCAAGGCCTTCTGCAAGGATCGCATCACCCACTTTAAGGTCCCCCGGCACATCCGCTTTGTGGACGAGTACCCCATGACCGTGACCGGCAAGATCCGCAAGGTGGAAATGCGGGAAATCATGACCCGTGAACTGAGTGAAAACCAGGCTGAGGCGGCCAAAGCGGCCACCCGCGCACCCGCCTGAGGTTTCGCCCCGAAGCCTCGCCTCAGTCCAGCCAGGCAAACAGGATCTTGTGCTGCTCGGCAGCTTCGTGGGCCAGCGCCTCAGCCTGGCCACCAAACTTGTCGTGCACGGTCTCGCGCTTGATTTTCAGAGTTGGGGTCAGTACGCCGTTTTCGATGGTCCACGGATCGTGGCTGACCATGACCACGCCGATACGGGCGTGTTTCTCCACCTTTTCGTTGATTTCGGCCACCAGTTCCCGCAGGTCGGTTTCCACCTCGGCCTGGTTGGCTGTCTGCCCACCGGCGGACAGAACACACACCATAACGGTTTTGGAAAACCCACGGCCCAGCAGGCACTGCTGCTCCACCCAGTGGCTCCTGGCAAACTCAGCCTCTATGGGCACGGGCGCCACGAACTTGGCGTGAATCGTCTTGAAGTAGTCCTTGACCCGCCCGGTGATGTAGTAGAAGCCGTGTTCATCCACCCGGGCCTTGTCGCCGGTGTGGACCCAGCCGTTGACGAAGGTTTCGGCGGTTTCATCAGGCCGTTTGTAATAACCCAATGCCAGACCTTCCGCACGGCAGAGCAGTTCATCGTTTTCGCCGATGCGCACTTCGACGCCGCCTGCGGGTTTTCCGATGGAGCCAACGCGCCGATTCTCCTCGGTGCTGGCGATCAACGCCATGGCCTCGGTCTGTCCGTAGCCTTCCATCAGGGTGATGCCCAGTTTTTCCCACCAGTAGATCAGGGCAGCCGGCGTTGGTGCCGCGGCGGTCAGCAGGTAGTCGGTATCGTCCAGGCCAAGCAGGCCACGGATTTTTGCGCCTACCGCTTCACCATTGGCGGCCAGGGCCTGGTCCAGCTTATCCTGGGATCCAAACTGGGCGAGGATGCCCTGCTGCAGTTGTTCCCATACCCGGGGCGCGCCGAAAAAATAGGTGGGCCGGGTCGAGGCCATGTCGCGCAGCAGGTGAGGCAACCCCTCGTTAAAGGTCACGTCGCCGCAGTAAACCAGGCTCTGGATCCAGATCAGCTGGCGCTCGGCGATATGGGACAGGGGCAGGTATGACAGGAACCGTGGGTGCACCCGCATGGCAAACACGTTCCTGGCGCGGATCATGGGGATCAGCATGGAATCATGGGTCTGCATGACCCCCTTGGGCGTGCCGGTGGTGCCCGAGGTGAACGGGATGGTCAGCAGCTCGTCGCGCTGGCAGACGTGGGTGGGCCTGCGCCCTTCAAACGCCTCGGTGACGTCTTCCCAGCGCCGAATGGCCTTGTCCCACTCCACGCCGGGCAGGGTAATGACCTTGACGTGTTCCGGCAGGATACCCTGGACCGCCTCCCAGTTATCCGACTCTCCCAGGAACAGGTAATCCACCCCGGCGAAATCCAGGATGTAGCTGACGTCTTTCGGGCGCAGCGTGGTGAAGATGGGAATGGAGATATTGCCCGAGGCCGCGATGGCCATGTCTGCCAGGGTCCAGTGGGCCCGGTTTTTCGACAGGATGGCGCAGCGGGCTCCGCGGTCGCCGATCAACTCCTCCAGCCAGGCCGCAACACGGTTGTACTCATCCAGCGCCTGAGCCCAGGTCCACTCGGTGAACTCGTCTCCAGCCCGGTCCCGCAGCCAGACACGATCCGGGCATTCTGCGGCCCAGCGCTCCACGTACTCGGTGACCGTGGCGCAGTCCTTGGTGATGTCAATCATTCAACCCCTCCTTTGCCGACCCATCTACGTGGCTGCGGCTCGAATACAGTGTGCAAGGATAACCCCGACGGTAAGGCCCTTGCACGCCGCAGCGGTTTATCGCTCGAATTCCTGCTGCATGACCGGGTGGCTTGCGGGATCCCGGGGCCGCGCGAAACGCACACCTTCGAACAGCTCATGGATGGACCGCTCCATGGCGGCTCTCCGCGCATCGGGCTTCAGCGTGCCTGATCGGACTTCCGCTCCAGCCTGATCGGTCACCCGGTAAAAGGAACCGCTCTCGCCCGTTTCGAGGGTGAGCCGCTGCAAAGGCTCCAGTGGCACCTTCTGCAAAACCAATCCCGGCAGGTCGATGACGCCCATGGTGCCCAGCCCAGCAACATCCCACCGGTAAACCCCGGACTCGCCTTTCTGACGGTAGACGCCGCGCAACACGCCGGCGCCCACCCGCACCGAAAAATCAACCTCCCCAAGCCGAGCCGGCAGACGCGGCGCCAGGGTCACCGACCCCGCGTCCGGGCGCACTCCCAGGAAATACTGATACCAGATCCTCAGCTGTTCAGAATTTGACCAGGCCTGCAGGTAGGTGCCGGTCAGGCGCGGCCAGTCCTCGCCCGGTAGCGGGTAAGCATCCATGTTCTCGGCCAGCCCGCCCACCACGCCGCTATCCAGCACCTGGTCATTCATGGCCTGAAACAGCAACCACGCCGGTTCAACCTGACCCATCTCTATCATGCGCTGCATGGCAATGCCGTTGTTCCACAGCCAGATGGTGCCGTTGTGGTAAGCCTGATCTTTGTGGTAGCGGTCCCAGGCCAGGTGGTAAGGGTGGAACATGGGGTTATCCTGGTCCAGGGATGCCACACCCCAGGGATAAACCAGGTTTTCCCAGGCTGAACGGATTGCCGCGGCGCTGCGCAGCGGATCGTCCACCAGATCCATTGCGTAGAGCTGGTTGGGACGCAGGGAAAAATCAGCCTGGTCCGCGGCATCCAGCCGGTCGGCCAGCTGGACACGATCCGACGACAGGAAATCACGCTGGAAAGCCGACTTCAGCTGGTCCGCGGTAGCGACCCATCGCTCCACTGAGGTCCGGTCTTCCATGGCGGCGGCGGCTTCAATGCCGGCCTGGAGCTGCCCCAGCCACAATGCCTGTATGTCGTTGGCCCGGCTGCCCCGGGGAGAATATGGCACCAGGTCCCCGGCCCGGCGGGCGTCCATCCAGGTCTCGTTGTCCTCATGGGTGAGATAGCCATTGTCATCGGTCCAGTTCTTGAGTGCACCGTCGATACTGGCCTTGATGTTGGGGTACAGCTCCCGCGCCAGATCACGGTCACCGGAGTAGCGGATGTAATCATTCAGGGCCATGGCAAACCGGGGTGTGCCGTCCGTCGTATGAAAATTCAGCGCATCGGGCTGCACGATATTGGGGACCCGGCCGTAGAATTTCGAATCCGGATCCATGTCCTGGAACTGCGCAAACGCGGTGAGCACCGCCCGGGCGGTCTCAAATTCACCGGTCACCAGCAGCGCACCCGGCAGGGCGATAAAACTGTCGCGGCCCCAGTATTCGTTGAACCAGGGCAGGCCTGCATAAATCCCGTCGCCATTCTGGCGGGTCACCAACTGGTCCATGGTGATGTTCAGCCAGCGCAGGGCGCGGGTCAGGCGATGGTCACTGGTGTTGACGTAGCGGACGCCGTTGACCAGGCCCGACAGGCGATCCTGCTGGCGTGAGTCCGAAGCGGAAGCCATGGCCTGTTCCAGCGCGGTGGCGGCATCCGTGCCTTGCTCGATGACCAGCACGTAGTGCAGCGATCCGGATCCGCCGGTGACGATCCGGTGATCCGGCATTTCCATGGTGGTGTAGAGCCCGGGTGAGTCACCAATGCGCATCACGCCGTCACCCGAGATACTGATCTCTACCGGCCCGTGGGATCCGGACAGTTCAATTTCCAGCAGGTCCAGGTAGTCCAGCAGGCGCAGGGTTGCGGACACGCCGTCATCCCAGGTTCGAACCAGTCGATCTGGGAACACGTCCACCTTCGCCCTACCGTAGTCCAGCGGCACACCGTCCAGGCTGATCGCCAGGTCCGAGAATACCCGCTTCTTGGCGATATTGAGCCCCCTGAACCAGGCGTGCTCGGGGTGATCGTTGCGGTGGGTCTGGGTGTAGAAGAATGCCGACCGTTTGTTGGTGAACGATACCGGCCGATTCTCATCCGCATTGACAGCAATACCCAGGGAATCCAGGGTCACGATTTCACGCTCCGGCAGTGACGCCGGTGGATCTGCGACGCAGGCAGTCAGGCTGGCCAAAGCCAGCAGTAATGCACCGGACAATGCCCATTTCACCCTCAAAGCTCCAGGGTCATGAAGCGGCTGAAGGGATCTTCACGGTACTGGGCAAATGGCCCACAGTATTGAAACCCGAATTTCTCATACATCCTGAGTGCCGGAACAAAAGCCTCGCTGGACCCGGTCTCCAGGCTCAGGCGGCCGTAACCCCGCCGCCTGGACTCAGCGATGAGGTGACGCAGAAGCGCTGAGGCAACACCTTTGCCCAGGTGCTGGCGAGCCGTACGCATGGACTTGATCTCACCGTGTTGAGTGTCCAGCTGTTTCAATGCCGCACAACCCAGCAGGCCCTCGTCGCCCCAGGCCGACCAGAACGTGATGTCCGGCGCCTGCAACGCCGGCAGATCCAGGGCATGGATGCTCTCCGGCGGGGAATGCTCGTGCATGCCTGCCAGGTGTTCCCGCAGCAGCACCGCGATCTCCGGGCCGGTCAGGTCATCCTGCTCGATCTTCATGGGGAGATCATAACTGATGCTTAAGCGGCGGCACGGTTATCGGTCCGCGGCGGGCAATTCCACGCTGCGCTCGGGCAATCGCTGCTTGAGCCAGTCCACTGCGGCCCGCAGTCGTGCCGACACCAGGCGCCCGCCGGGATACACCAGGCTGACCGGCACCGGCGGCGGCTCATAGTCCTCCAGAACGACCTGCAGCTTGCGGTCACTCACCTGGTCCGCCACCTGGTACGCCAGAAACCGGCCAAACCCGATTCCGTCGACGCATGCCTGTCGTGCCGCTGCGATCTGGTTACAGGCCATGGGCCCGTTGATGGACACGGCAGACTCGCGCCGGCCATCCCGGAAGCGCCAGATGCCCGCCCGGGGAAGATTCAGCTGTCGGATACAAGGGAGCCGGGTCAATTCCGACGGGTTTCGGGGCTCCCCGGTCCGGGTCAGGAGCCCGGGGCTGCCGCATACGACCTGGCGCATCCGGCCCACGCCCACCGCTACCAGTGACGAATCATCCAGTGGCCCGATACGGATCCCCAGGTCCACGCCCTCCTCCACCAGGTCTACATTGCGATCGAGCAGCACCAACTCGGTGGACACCTGCGGATAGCGCTGCAGGAACGCGTTCACCAACGGCGTGACGTGCATCTGTCCAAACAGCACCGGGGCGGTGATCTTCAGCAGACCCCGGGGCTCACCCTCGCCGGTTCCCACCGCCCGTTCCGCCTCCACGACATCGGCCAGGATCTGACGGCAGCGGGACAGGTATTCCGTGCCTTCGGGCGTCAGCGACATGCGGCGGGTGGTGCGACGCAGCAGCACCACGTCCAGGTGGGACTCCAGCGCGGCCAGGGTCCGCACCACCGCCGGCAGGGATCGATCCAGGGCATCAGCCGCCGCTGTCAGGCTGCCCCGATCAACGATCTCCACGAACACCTGCATGGCGGCCAGACGATCCAAACCAATTACTCCACTTTTTGCAGTAATTTTATAGTTTTTCGTCTATTTATTCACTATCGGACTCTGGGCACACTGGCCTAACCATCAACACTTCTGGAGTTCAAGAAGATGACGACATCCCCCAGAACCCGAGGAGCCCACCACGTGGGTCTTACCGTCCCCAGCCTTCCCGAGGCCCGCACCTTTTTTGTTGACGCCCTGGGCTTCAACGTAGTGGGTGAAGTACCGGACTATCCCGCTGCTTTTGTCAGCGACGGCAACGTCATGATCACCCTGTGGCAGGCCGAGGATCCCGCCAGCGCAATCCCTTTCGACCGCAAGGCCAACATCGGTCTGCATCACCTGGCCCTGCGGGTGGCCGACGAAGACGCCTTGGCGCAACTGGCCCGGGACCTGGGCGAGCGCTCCGACGCCGACATCGAATTCGAACCGGAGCCCCTGGGCGCCAGCGGCCTGCGCCACATGATGTGCCGCATACCCGGCAACATCCGCCTGGAACTGATTGCCGCCTGAGGCCGGGAGCCCACGATGGATGCCATTGCCATGAAATCGCCTTTTCATGAAGGGGAACAGGCCGTGCAGCGCCGCATGGGCGTGCGCGAGGCCATTGAGCCGTTCGCCCGCCAGGTGGTTCGACCTTACTTCCCCCAGCAGCATCGAGACTTTTACAGCCAGCTGCCCTTCCTTGTGGCAGCCGCCCGGGATGGACAGGACCGGCCCTGGGTCACGCTGCTGGCCGGAAAACCAGGATTCGTACGGTCACCGGACGATCGCAGCCTGCAAATAGACGCCCGGCCACTGCCGGGAGACGCCCTGGAGCAGACCCTGGTGGCCGGCGCCGACCTGGGACTGCTGGGCATTGAACTGGAGACCCGCCGGCGCAACCGGGTCAACGGGACGCTGGCACTCGCCGGCCCCGGAGGCATGACCTTCGCCGTCTCCCAGACCTTCGGCAACTGTCCCCAGTACATCACGGAACGGGAGTGGCAATGGCAAGACCCGGGTTCACCCGCCCCCGCGTGGGTCGGCTCAGCGCTGGAAGAACGGGACCAGCGCTGGATCAACACTGCGGACACTTTTTTCATCGCCAGCGGATACCAGCGGTCGGACGGTGCCAGCTCGGTTTACGGCATGGATGCCAGCCACCGGGGCGGCGCGCCGGGATTTGTCAGGGTCAACAGTTCGACCCGGCTGGTTTTTCCGGACTACGCCGGCAACAACCACTTCAATACCATCGGCAACCTCACCGTGGACCCCCGGGTCGGGCTGCTGTTCGTGGATTTCGACAGGGGCAGTCTGCTGCAGCTCACCGGCCGCGCCAGGATTGACTGGGACTCGCCGGCCGTGGCGGACCACCCCGGAGCGCAGCGGCTGGTCATCGTCGACGTCGAGCAGGTGGTGCGCCTGGACTCAGCCCTGCCGCTGCGCTGGAAGGAGCCCCGGGGCGCAATCCGCTCACTAAGGCTGGTCCAAAAAATCCGCGAGAGCGCGGACGTGACCTCTTTCGAATTCGTGGCCCGGGACGGCGGCGATTTACCGGAGTTTCGGGCCGGTCAGCATTTGCCGCTGGAACTCAGGCTCGACGGACTGGACCAGCCGGTGTCCCGTACCTACTCGTTGTCGGGTTCACCGGAGGATCCACACTACCGGATCAGCGTGAAGCGGGAGCCCCGGGGACTGATCTCGCGGCACCTGCACGACCAGCTGGAACCCGGTGCCATCATCAGCGCCAGGCAGCCCAACGGGGATTTTGTGCTTCAGCCCGGACCACGCCCCGTGGTTCTCATAAGCGCTGGCGTGGGCGTGACCCCCATGGTCAGCATGCTGCATCAGCTGGCCAGGGACGGCTTCAGAAACCCGGTTCATTTCATCCACGGCGCCCGGGACAGTGATCATCATCCGCTGGCCCGGGAGGTCCATGAGTTGATTGAAGGCCAGGCCAACGCCCGGCGAACCGTTGTGTTCAGCCGACCGCGACCCCGGGACCGCGAGGGATATGATTTTGACTTGCCTGGCCGGCTGGACGGCGACCTGCTTGCACAGGTACTGCCTGATTTCAGCGCCGACTTTTACCTTTGCGGACCCAGCGCTTTCATGGCCGAGCTCAGCGCTGCCCTGCAGGCCAGGGAAGTGCCGCAGGACGCCATCCACATGGAAACCTTCTGAAGATAAAGACCCAGGCATCACCCCCGGCCTGCCGGAGGTGATGCCTGGCTCGGCCGTTACTCGAACCCGCTGACGAAGATATCCCGGGTGCTCACCGGCGCCGACTCTTCGGCCAGGCCCAGGGCCACCGGCACCAACTCCTCACCCAGGGTCAGGGGGCGGCTGGTGTCAAGGTCCAGGCTGCCCGTGATATCGACGGCGCCGCTGCTGAGTAGTTCGCCGGCGCTGTCGAACACCTCCACGTTGATACCCGGAGTACCCGACCCGGTCACCTTGCTTTCGTTGTCCACCGGCGTATTCACCTTGATGTTGGGCCGAGCGCGCAGCCGCAGCAGGCGGGCCTGGATGGAGTCGTCCTTGAGCAGTACACCGCGGGCCAGGGCCCAGCGCCGCTCTCCCTCTTCCACCAGGGCTGCAAATTCTTCCCAGCTGAGCGGTTCCCGATCAGGACCGAGGATGGTGGTCTCCGGGTTGACCCGAACCAGTCGCCGGGACATTTCGATGAGGATTTCCTCGTCACCTACTTCGCCGCCGCTGAACACACCTCGATGGCGGGCATGAACCAGTCCAATCACGGCCCTTGCCAGGATGAAGGGACTGGCTTCCGGGCCCACGCCGAAAATCCGGTAAACCTGTCGAGCATTGCACTTCTCCACAAACTCACCCAGGGTCAGCACTTCGATGCCGTTGCGGTGCCGCTCGGCCAGCAGGGTGTCAGGTGACACGAATGCCTGGATCAGCAGATCACCTCGCTGAATCGCCACTTCCACCAGCTCGCCGGCTGACTCACTGCACTCCACCAGTCGTCCCGCCACGTCCAGGATGGGCGGGTCGATGGATTCGATGGCCATTCTGAAAGCATGGATTCCACCGTCCTTGCGCAGGGCACCGGCAGCCTTGGCGAAAAATACGTCGCCGCTGTCCACCAGCTCGGCAAGACCCGCCAGCGACAGCTCGTTGCCGTTGAACTCGATGCTTGTTTCCTCGTCCACCAGCACCTTGATGTTGCCGATCAGGATGGCAATGATGTTGCTGGAGACCTCTCCGCCCTGGAACCGGCCCCGCACGGAGGACTCCACGAACTCGAACAAAACCTCGGACGCCAGCATGTGCACCGCGTCGTTGGCCTCGGTGGGAACAATGACGCCGCGAGCATGAACCTGGATCACCAGTTCGCCTTCGCACAGCCGCACAACATCCTCCACGGGAATGGGCTCCTCGTCGCCGTCGTGGAAAAACAGGCGCGTCTCGGGTCCGATGACCACGTTGAGCACCCGGTCCGACCGGGCCAGGTTGACCCGCAGTACCGGGAATTCCCCCTCCAGGTCACAGGACCGGAGCAGGCCTTCCGCCTCAATTTTTTCATCCGGCCGATCGATCCTGCGAATCAGGACGTGCCGGGCCAGCACCGCGTTTTCGCCGGCGCGGCCTTCCACGCGCCCGGCCAGCTCGGCCTTCAGCCCCAGTCGAAGGAATTCGGCCAGGGACAGCTGTGTGCCGGCATCAACGGCCAGCGCCGGGGCAGCCACCACGATCTCGGTGTCGTCGGTGGCAACGACCTGCTCTCCATCGACTTCGAAGGTCACGGCCTCCAGGCCGTTCTCGCCTATGCGACCGTGGAATTCACTGAACGGACCTTCCAGCACTACCGGCTCAGGGTCTGGGTCTGCGATGGGCTCCAGCCGGATGCGCAGGGCCCAAAGGACGCCGTCATCCAGCAGTCCCTTGACCACACCGGCAAGCTCGTTGCCCTCAGCCAGTTCCGCGAACTGCCCCAGGGTCAGCACCACGGGTCCGCGATCACCCCGTTCCAGCAGGATATGGGTGTCATGAGACGCCGCCACCTGGTAGAGGATCGAGGGCCCCGGCGGCCCCTCGTGGATCACGCTGAAGAACACGGTGACCAGGCGCTCTTCGCGAAACTCCAGTTCGAAGTCACGAAACGGCCCGGCCACCTCTATGACATCACCCGGTGGATCGAAGGGATCGATCAGGATGGTCTCTGCAAACAGCACCTCTTCTCCGGGAACACCCTCGGCGATGCCGGACAAATCCCGGTTCTCAGCCAACTCGATGAAGGCTTCCAGGGTTAACAGTACCGCCGGGGCAACGGGGTCTCCGCCGCTGATGCTGGTGTCGCCATCTGCCACCACCCAGCGTTCGCCCACGCGAAAATGAACGGCGACAATGCCGAAATCGTCGCGCTCCACTTCGAATTCGGTAAACGCGCCCTGGACGCGCTCAAGCTCTTCTACGGATCCAGCCAGGCTGGCAGCAGGCAAAAACAGGAACAAAACAATACACAACAAGGATCTGGACATGACCGACTCCCTCACAAAACCACGGTCAGCAGCTTTTCCCTGTTAAGCCTAGTCGGCGTTTCGTGAAAGTCTGGACCGTCTGTCGTCTATGACCTACCACGCATCACCCGGGGATTGGTTGACACGGCGAATCAACGCAAGTCGATGCCGTGCTCCAGGTAAGCCTTGAGACAGGCGCACATATGGGTCCAGCCCTCGCAGTTCTGATGCGAGGCTTTGATCCCGGCAGCGTCCTGCTTCCATCCCTGCTCGCTGATACTCAGGCGGGTCGATCCATCCTCCAGGGCTTCCAGTTCAAAGACGATGCGCACCTCGTAGGAATCGTCCACGGTCTTTTCCCACTCCACCGAATCAATGCTGAGAACGATGCGCCGGTGCGGTATCACCTCGACCACGGCGACCTGATTTTCGCCCCATTGCTGCCAGAACCAGGTGACAACCTGGCCCTCCTGCAGATCACCGCTGCTGCGATCGGTGAAGTAACGTACCTGCTGATCAGCCGAGACCAGCGCCTTGAATACTTCCTCCACCGGACGCTTGATTCGCGTGCTTACCGTGTAATTGCGTGCCATGACTGCCCTCCGGCCTTGCCTATTATGTTATATTTTTATAACATATTTATCCCATGGTCAATCGCAGCAATGCCACCACCAGGGAAATCGAAGACGATCGGGTGTTCAAGGCCCTGGCCAGCGCCGACCGGCGCCAGATCCTGGACCTGGTGCGGGACCAGCCCCAGACCACGGGCGCCATCGCCAAGGCCTCGCCCCACCTGGACCGAACCACGGTGATGCAGCACCTGGGCGTGCTGGAACGGGCGCGGCTGATCATCAGCAAAAAGGAGGG
>JAAUYH010009902.1_pt1 | contig 71177 bp, 73 predicted proteins | sample 7278061 | NCBI WGS metagenome assembly JAAUYH01 (sample SAMN14350203, study PRJNA611818) | marine sediment metagenome | isolation source: surface marine sediment (0.6m) | place: French Polynesia: Moorea | collected 2018-08 | reverse complement strand
TGCTCCCCATGCTCCCTCAGCTCCCCCTGCTCCCCCTGCTCCCTCTTCTCCCCCTGCTCCCCCTTCTCCCCCTGCTCCCTCTGCGCCCCCTGCGCCCCCTGCCTCCTGCCATCCCATACAAATGTTAGGATTTTTTATGTTATAAGGAAGACAACATAACTAAAATAGAAGATATAGCATAGATATTAAGTAAGTGAGACGGTTTGCCCTGTGGTTTCTTCAATAGCAAAAATAACTCCATCCTTAGCAGAAACTCCTCAACGCCAGACAGGGGCTTATGCCTTGATCGATAGCCTGGTACGTCATGGTGTTAAACACATTTTTGGCTATCCAGGAGGAGCCATTCTCCCCATTTATGATGAATTATACCGTGCCGAAGTGAGGGGAGACATTCAACATTTCTTAGTGCGCCACGAACAAGGTGCCTCCCATGCAGCCGATGGTTACGCCCGCGCCACGGGTAAAGTGGGAGTCTGTTTCGGAACCTCTGGACCCGGGGCAACCAACTTGGTCACAGGGATAGCCACAGCGCATCTTGATTCTATCCCAATGGTAGTGGTAACGGGACAAGTGGCACGGCCAGCCATTGGTAGCGATGCCTTCCAAGAAACGGATATTTTTGGCATTACCCTACCCATTGTTAAACATTCCTACGTGGTGCGTCACGCTGCTGATATGGCCAGCATTGTGGCCGAAGCGTTTCATATCGCCAGTACCGGACGCCCGGGCCCTGTGTTGATTGATGTGCCTAAAGATGTGGGTTTAGAAGAATGCGACTATATTCCCGTTGAACCGGGCCAGGTTAAGTTACCCGGATATCGTCCTACGGTGAAAGGGAACCCTCGTCAAATTAATGCCGCTTTATCCTTAATAGAAGCGTCGGAACGTCCGTTATTGTATGTTGGGGGTGGTGCGATCGCAGCGAATGCTCATGCCCAAGTTCAAGAATTGGCCGAACGCTTTCAAATTCCGGTCACCACGACGTTAATGGGAATTGGTTCCTTCGATGAACATCACCCCTTATCCGTAGGAATGTTGGGAATGCACGGCACTGCCTACGCTAACTTTGCAGTCAGTGAATGCGACTTATTGATCGCGGTAGGATCACGTTTTGACGATCGCGTAACGGGTAAATTAGATGAGTTTGCTTCTCGTGCGCGTGTTATACACATTGATATCGATCCGGCGGAAGTGGGAAAAAATAGAATGCCAGACGTTCCTATTGTGGGAGATGTGCGTCAGGTGTTAGAACAGTTATTACAGCGATCGCGGGAAATTGATGTGCCTTTGGATGCGGAGAAAACCCAACCTTGGTTAAATCGCATTAACCGTTGGCGGCAACAATATCCCCTCATTGCCCCCCATTATGACCATCGCATCTCTCCTCAAGAGGTGATCGTGGAAGTTGGTCGTCAGGCTCCTCACGCCTACTATACGACGGATGTGGGACAACATCAAATGTGGGCGGCTCAATTCTTGAATAATGGGCCCCGTCGTTGGATTTCTAGCGCAGGGTTAGGCACAATGGGTTATGGAATGCCGGCTGCAATGGGGGTTAAAGTCGCTTTACCAGAGGAAGAGGTAATCTGTATCAGTGGTGATGCCAGTTTCCAGATGAACCTTCAGGAGTTAGCCACCTTATCCCAGTACAATATTGCTGCGAAAACGGTCATTATTAATAATGGTTGGCAGGGAATGGTGCGTCAATGGCAACAAACCTTTTTCGGTGAGCGGTATTCTTCTTCCAATATGCAGTCAGGAATGCCTGATTTTGAACTGTTGGCTAAAGCGTTCGGAATTAAGGGAATGACGGTGAGAGAGCATTCTCAGTTGGCTGGTGCGGTTGCTGAAATGTTAGCCCATGAGGGTCCTGTGTTGATGGATGTTCATGTCAAACGGGATGAAAATTGTTATCCCATGGTTGCCCCTGGAAAGAGTAATGCTCAAATGTTAGGACTTCCTGAGTTATCTTCTTCTGAGTTGATGACTGAGTTAACCCGTTGTACTTATTGTGGCACCGATAACCCAGTAACCAATAAGTTTTGCCCCGAATGTGGTACTAAAATTTAACTGGATGGGGAAACAGATCATAATCTGAATGTTATCTGTTTCCCCTCATTCATTATGTTTTAGTTATGCTTTTTATGATGGACTTCAACCACAGTGTGAACATTCCCTCTAGGATTAAAATCACCTTTTAACGTTGCTTCTAAAGGGTCACAAGCTGCTACAAAATCGTCTAAAATTTGGTTGATAGACTCCTCATGGGAAATATAGCGATCGCGGTAACTATTGATGTACAATTTAATAGCTTTTAATTCCACAACTTTCTCATTAGGAACATAGGTTAAATGTAAGGTTGCAAAGTCAGGATAACCCGAAAAAGGACATTTACAAGTAAATTCGGGTAAGGTAATATCAATGGTATAATGGCGACCAATACGAGGATTAGGAAAGGTAATTAATTTCCCTTCTTCAATCTCCCGTTCTCCATATTTCATGGTTGAACTATCAGCAATTTGAGTCATGATAATAAGTTAAATAAATTGATTATCTTTAATATAACAGTTATTGATTAAGCAGCCAAATAATAAACCGTGTTCCTCGATTATGCTCTAAAATGGGACTAAATAACTCAATTAATCCTCCCATTTGTGTCATTAATTCTTTGGCAATAGCTAACCCTAACCCACTTCCTGAAATCTCAGTATTTTCCTGAATTCCTCGATAATGTCGCTCGAAAATATGCTCTTGATCTTCTGTAGGAATCCCAGAACCCGTATCTTCGATTAAAATTCCTTGATATTTTTTATCATCAATTACTTTAGATAACCCCAACTTGATCGTCACTTTTCCCAATACAGGCGTATATTTAATACTATTATCAATTAAATTACTCAAAACCTCTCTTAATGCCGATTTATTACCCAACACAGGATCTAAATTCTCAGGTTTTGTCACTTGTAAATCGATTCCTTTAGTCTCTGCAATAGACTCCGCAGAAATGATAACTGTTTCTAATACATCCCAAACAGAAACTGAAGTTAAATCTAAAGAGTTTGATGGAGGTAAACAGGGAGATAAATGATCATCAACCCCTAAAGACTCCGTATTTAAGGTAATAACGTCTGCCTCATCAACCATCGTTTTTTGATAACTCTCAAATTCTTGAATTAATTCTTGTAAATGCTCCCCTTCTTGTACTATATTATTAACGATAGAACGACTCTGATCGTCCGACCCTAAACGCTTGAGTAATAACTTACCAAACACTTTTAAAGCCGTTAACGGGTTACGTAACTGATGAAATAAATCGTCAAGGCGATCGCGTTCTTTTTGCTTCTCTAATTGTTGTAATTGTAGCTGCTTTTCATACCACCCCTGACGTTGATCTAGTAAACGTGCAATGGCCAAAGTATCGGCTATTTTGTCAATTTGACTCAATTCCTCTGGTTTCCAGGGGTATGCTTCCCGTCTCGTCACCAATACCCCCAAAACCACCTCTTGATACACTAACGGCAAAACAATTTGATAATTTTGTGAATTAATTCGCTCATCTTCTGAGATAATTGAGGAGCGATGCAAGTCAGTGGGCAAAGACTTAGATAAGTTGGACAAACTAGCTTCCTCTCTTAACTGAATTTGAGGGTCTAATGGTTTATCCTCTGTATCCCTTAAAGGATAGATAACCACAGGAATTAAGTTAACAGGCTGTCCTTGTTCTTCTGAGGTTAAATACACCGCACTCCAGTCTGCTTGTAGGGTTTTCCCCAACAGCATCACTTGCGATTGACATAAAGCGATAAAATCTTGACTAGGGGTGGGGACGCTCGCAGTACCAGAAAACATAAGAGAAAAGAGACTATTATATTGACTTTTGTTACAAAAAGTTAAGTTTTGTAACAAAGCAGAAGGGAGTTAGGTTTAGATAAAAAGCAGAATATCATGAATGGTGGGCAATAGAGGGTATTCTGAAAATTAAAATAATATGTAAGCAATACTTGATTTTTGGAAATTAAACGGATATAATGACCTCGGATTTTGTAACTATGACTACAGTGTGTAGTCGAAACAGGAGGTAAAAGGGTTGGCAAGAAAGCGCAAACGTAAAAGTCGTCGTCGCCAAGAAGGCCGGAAAATTCTCGAGCTTGTACCCCAGTATAGTATTGAGAGCGGCGAAGACAAACCAGTTACTGCCGCTAGGAAATATATCCATGAAATCGGGATACAGCCGCCGGCCTTACTTATTGTAAGACGAAATGAACACACCACAGATAGATATTTTTGGGCTGAGAAAGGTTTATTTGGCGCACAGTATGTCGAAGAAAACCATTTTCTCTTTCCCAGCCTTAAAGAATACCAGCCACAGGTGCCAAAAGCACAGCCAAAGACTCCTGCTGTTACTGGTTAACGACGACTAAACAACCAAGGAAACAAGCAAGTCCCCTACCGCAATTTAGGGGGCTTTTTATTCGCTTGATTATTATATCTTAATTAGCTGATTTTAGGGCAAACTTTTGTCTTAATTGGATCACTTCGTCCCGATGAGCGGTTAAAGTTAAGAGACTGCCCTCCTGTGAGCTTTCTGTCGTCAGACTTTCCAGAGATAAGGATACCGTTTCCATCCTACCAGCTTTTTGCCAATAAAAAAGTCCGGCGAGGGGAGATAAGAGTTCCAAGGAAAAGAATAAAGGGGTTAGGGGGGGATAAACGAAAGATAACACTAAGACTAAGCAAAGCATTCCTGATGCTGCTAAAATCGTCAAGAAAATGGCTAAAAACCAACTAGGACGAACCAACCCTTCAAAGGTGACGCTATCTTGTTCTCTATTAGATTCTGTTACCTCATAAGACCGTTGGGTAAAATAAGTCTTAAGTTGTTCTAATAAAGAGGTTTTAGGGACTTCTGATATCAGTTTAACCTGTTCGGTGCGATCTTTAACCGAAGCGCGAATAAAGAAAAATAACCCTACCATTAATAGAAGGGTAAGAAAGAAGGTCGAAATTAAAATAGGAGTATTCACAATCGTAAAAATATAATCCTTCAAATGTTAAGTAAGATTAAGTGATTTTATCATTATCGGAAGTAAACTGTCATTGCGAGGAAGCAGAACCTTTACGGAAGCAAAGGTTTAACCGAATGCCCGACCAAAATATAAACGGCGTAGCCTCCACTTATTCTTGTTCTGTGCTACCCTAGTTACTGATTGCGACCCACCTGACCGACTAAAAGGCCACCCTAGCGGTATAAAGTATGTAAAGCGCGGAGTTCAGGGAAAAGATTGTACAAGAATAACAAAGTAGGCAGCAATAGCATAAGTCCAAAGTGCAATCTCGACTAAAAGTAATAACTCCTTGGGAAGCAGGGAGTCTGCCTGTGGAGGCTGTGTAAGACCAAAACCCCCCATGTCCCCCCTATCAGGGGGTTTGAGGCGACGGCCAATGAGACGGGAAGCCTCAGAGACGAATAAAACCGTCCTTGAGTTGAGTTGTCGTTGGGAAGCCCCAACTTCAGCGAAGCAAGTTGGGGTACTTCACGACTTTATTGTGCTTCCGAAGCAATCTCTATGTTTCTGCTGGGTATTTTTAGGGATTGCTTCGGGGGATAATGACAACAAATCAAGGGAAAGTAGTGGTTCATCCCCTCGCAATGACAATCAAGAAATAACGATTGACTGTTAAGTTGACATCAGTCACGGTTGTTGACCCCTACAAGGTAAACACATCAAGGTTTTAGAGAATTTTTTCTAACCCATACACCAGACTTTTCAACTGAGTCACTTTACGAATGGAGAGTAACACTCCAGCCATATAACAAGAGCGATCGCTGGTATCATGACGTAAGGTATAAATCTGTCCCTGTGCGCCAAAAATCACCTCTTGATGAGCAATTAATCCGGGTAAACGCACACTATGAACCCGAATATTATCAGCGACTAAACCACCCCTAGAACCTTCTATATTTTCTGTTTCTTCAACGGAAGGAGGGTTATAGGTTTTCCCTAAACCAGAGAGCATTTGCGCTGTTTTTATAGCGGTTCCACTGGGTGCGTCCGCTTTTTGATTGTGATGGAGTTCGATAATTTCCACGTGATCAAAATATTGAGACGCTTGAATCGCTGCTTGTTGTAGTAATACCATTCCAATGGAAAAATTAGGAATAATTAAACATCCCGTACTGGCCTTATCTGCAAACTCGGCTAACTCTTGTAACTGCTTATCCGATAGTCCTGTGGTTCCTACCACCGGACGCACCCCGTAAGCGATCGCACTTCTCACGTTATCATAAACGCCGTCAGGGTGGGTAAAATCCACCATGACCCCTTGTACCTGTTCTTGGGTTGCTACCACTAAAATGCTTTCTAAATCGTCTAATATAGGTACTTCCAACGGACCACATCCGGCCACTTCTCCTACATCTTGGCCACGGTAGTTAGGGTTTTTATCCACCGCTCCCACTAACATCATATCTTCTGCTTGAGCAACGGCCTTAATGACCTCACGACCCATTTTACCAGCAGCACCATTAACAACGACGGGGATAGGGGTTTCAACTGTCATTTATCTGTTTAATCCTTGAATATAGCAAGATTCAGTTTTATTTTACCTGAAAGGGTGAACTCAAGTTTAAGAAAATAATTAAGAATAAAATGATCTCTTATAGCTTGATTTTGGGAATTCTATTTATAGAAGACAATATGTCTTTTCTTCGATTAGACCATGATTAGTTATGACCAAGAAAAATAAAGAACTCAATCAGATTATTCTTGATGAAATTGCAAGAATTACAGAAAAAAATTCAGTCAACGGTCAAATCCTAAAAGATTTTGCTTTTTTTGTGATCGATAATCACCATAAAAAATTATCGCAAAAAACAAAACCATCTAAAAAAATTAAACCCTTAACTTTATCTGAACTTAAGCAAGCAGTTTATCAGTATTTTGAAGTTAAAAATACAACAGAACTTAAAAAGTCAGATGCTTTCAAAATGGCCATCAGTGTTTGGGATAAATTAAATCTTAGTAAGCGAGAAAGTTGGGAAAAAATTTATCGTAAATTTATTGGTATTCTTCCTGAAGAAGAGGGAGAAACAGGAAAAGATTGCATCAACGGAATTCATGTTTTTAAGTATTTTCGTCCCTATCAAGTGTTTGGACTTGAACCCAAAGAAGCGAGTACCGAAGATATAAAAAAAGCCTATTATCGACTTTCCAAGATTTATCATCCTGATAACCAAGAAACAGGAGATGCTCGCATTTTTGATCGCCTAACCATCATGTACAAATCAATTACAACGGAGCTTAAATAAAATGCCTAACAGAAAAGAACGATTTACGATCAAAGACAAAGAACTAGCAGAATGGTTTTCGATTAAACTCCAAAGGTTAGATGAAATTATCGATTTTTTTGATTCTGATCCCAATGATGAATGGGACTTAGTGGAAAAGAAAGATTATATTTTTATCAACAAAAACAAAAAAATTCGTAATTTTTCTTCTCAAGGAGCGTTAAAAATAGCTGCTTATTTAGATCAACATGAAACCAGAGGAATTATTTATAAAATCAAAGATTTTATCACACAACATGACGCAAGAATTCGTAAATCCCTTGCACGTAAAATTATAACGGAGGAATTAAGTGATGATACTAAAATTATTATGTATCATAATGTTGCCATGATTCATAAACAAAGTCTCCGTCGAATTTTAGAAACGAATGGTGACAAAATGAATAAAACTTTTAAAGAAATCCAAGCATCCCATCAACCTTTAGAATTAGAAAAAGATTATGCAGAAATAGAGCAAGAATTGTGGTTTGGTGAACGAGGAGTTTTACTCATGTCTAAACAAATGAGTGAAACTTTAATCAATAAATCTAGAAGGAAAGCTTGTAAAATTATTTGGGGTGAATTTCCTAGACAATTTAAAGCTCTTTCCAACTCATTAATTAACCATGTAAAAGAGATACAAAAAGCAAAAAATAACGCCAAAAAAAGAGATAAAAACACTTGCCAAATAACAGGAAGAAAACCGGCAAATCATGATCAATTTAACCTAGCAGTTCATCATTTATACTGCTCAAAAAAATATCCTCATTTAGCCACAGTAGATGTTAATCTTATTACAATTAGAGAGGATATTCATAAAGAATTTCATGGATCTTTAGGAGGATTTGATAAACCCTGTATCCTTGATGATTTCATTGAATTTGTTCATCATAACTATCCTGATCATAAACCTGAATTAACCGTTAAACTACAAAAAGCTAAAAAAGTATTAGGTAAAGTTTCATAAAAATTTAAAAAATTCAAGGATCTTTATAATCCACAATTTCAAGATCATTATCAACAGTAGGGTTAGCCTTATCTACCCTACATTTTTCCCTTGTGATGATAACTTATAGTGATGGGGATTTCAACCATTATTGATCTTTTTTATCTGTGAATATACTGAGATTCAATTATATTTTACTGAAGAAAGTAATCCTAAGTTCATGAAAATAATAAGAGAAAAATCAAGAAATCATTTTAAGCGATCGCCAATTCCTAATCAACTGAGTAGAAAAACTTAATTTGTTCTTATTGAACTCATCATAAGTCCTATCAATCCGTGTAAATGCGTAAATTAATCATTAATGGTAACAGTGATTTTCATCACGTTTACTGAGGGTGAATATCAAGAATTTACGAAAATTTAGCAATTGTCAAATTCTAAAAATACCTTAATAATTGAGAAAAGACAAAATAATTCTCCTTGTTCAGTCTTGATCATATTAAAACTCCCTACCATCATAAAGCTATGTTCTCTAACTCAGATAATCTCGATACTCAAGTAACCGAATTGCTTCCCCTGAAGTTACATCAAAGAAAGACTAAAAGATTGGGAATCAATAAAGGTCAATTTGTTAAATTAGTTTTCAAGCAAAAACAAGTTTATTCTCCCTGTAAAGCAACTATTATTGATGATTCTTTTAATGGATGTGGGTTGCTGGTTAAAAGCAACGAAAAGGTTAAGAAAGGGCAAAAAGTATTAATATTAATAGAGAATATGGAGCCAATCAAAGCTCAAATTATGTGGATTCAACCCGTAGATGATCATCGATTTAGAATGGGGGTAAAATATTTAAGTTCTAAAAGCTTAAAAACAAAGTTATTTTTTCAGAAAACAAACTCTAACAACAATTGAATTCTTTTTTCAGTTTCACCCGATTAGGTGAAGATAATAAGGTGAGATTGATGAGATAGTAGAAGAGTGACTTAGGTAAGGAATTGTATCATGACTATTCTTGTGAGATTGATGATTGCGTCTGTGATCGTTTTTATCATTGCTGATATTATTCCTTTTCCTAACTATCCTTCAGGATACATCGCCACAACTATTAATCAACATAAGCATCAAACAAAGTAAGTCAATTCAGACAATTGGGAAAATAAAGATTATTTTCAATAAGTTATGTAGGGACTTAATAATATTAAGCCCCTACTCCTTATGTCAAATCCGCTTATTATCGTAGAGTAATAATATGCTTTTTCCCCTGCCTCCTCACTCCTCAATATGTTTATCTACTTTCTAAAGCGGGTTTAGTATGATTCCCTTATCTTCCTGCAACGATTTCCACCAATCTTGCTGCTAATGTTGCTAAAAGTGCATAGATAATCATCGCAGTAATGGTATTAATTTCCAGGACACTGCCCCCTAGATTAATATCATTAAAAAGATTCATAAACGGTGCAACAAAAGGACTTGACCAGCCATAAATAACTTGGGAAAATAAACTTTCGGGATTAGCATCAGCAAATTTCAAGAAAAATCGTAAAACCAGTAATGTTTCTAACGCACTAACTAAGAAAAACATCCCTTTTAACAAGCGATTAACGGTGAGATTAAGACGCGCTTGTTCTAAACGGCGTTCTTCTTGTTCTAGTCTTAATTCTTCTTCCTGTAGTTGAATTTCTTGCTGACGTTGTTGATACTCATCATCGGGGTGAGTTGTATTGTGTTCAGAATGTTCATTCATGGTATTTTCTCCAGAGATAAAGACAAAATTGAACTAATATTAAAATCGATGTTTCGCCATTAAAACGACACAAGTTCGTCCGTTTGCTGTGTAATTTTGGGTAGTAACTTCTACAGCAGCTTCTAACTCACAAAAGGTTTCATTGAGGGGTAAAGAGGTATCAAGAACACGATACCAACTCTCTTGATCTTCTAACCAAGGCAATTCAAATTCTAACGGTTCCCAATAAGCATTAAGCATTACATGAAGATACTCTTGTTTTTCAGGATGACGCAAACTAAAAGCCAAACAACGGGAATAATCTGACCAATCCGGTTGCCCTAATTTTACCCCATGCCAACTAATATGAGGTTGATTAGGACTATTATAAGCCACCTCTAAGCGTTGCTCTTGATTGAATAGTTCTAACCCTTGGGTAAAATAGATCAAACGTCTAACAAAACACCATAAATCATATTCTTTTTCCACTCCATCCCAATTAAACCAACTTAACTCATTATCCTGGCAATAGACATTATTATTCCCCCGTTGGGTACGTCGTATTTCGTCTCCCATTAATATCATGGGGACTCCTTGGGATAAGAAGAGAATAGTGAAGAAATTTTTAATTTGTTGCAGTCGTAATGCGTTGATGGTGGGGTCATTGGTTTCTCCTTCTACCCCACAATTCCAACTATTATTATGATTGTCTCCGTCTCGATTATCTTCTCCATTAGCCTCGTTATGTTTTTCATCGTAAGACACTAAATCATTGAGGGTAAACCCATCATGACAAGTAACAAAATTGATACTACGATTAATATCAACATCTTCGCGATGATAAATATCGGGACTACCAAGAATACGACTAGCCAAACGGGGAACCATTCCACTATCCCCTTTGATAAAGCGACGCACATCATCCCGAAACGGTCCATTCCACTCAGCAAACCAGTCTGCTAACTCCACAAACCGTCCTACATCGTACAATCCGGCTGCATCCCAAGCTTCTGCAATCAGCTTTGTCCCTGCTAAAATGGGGTCAGATTCGATAATCCATAAGATATCGGGGGTTGTCCCTCTTAAATCTTCTAACGGGTTTCCAGAAGAATCTCTCGACAAAATGGAAGCCAGATCAAACCGGAATCCATCGATGTGCATTTCTGTGACCCAATAATGCAAACAGTCTAAAATAAAACGACCGACAATGGGATGATTTCCCCGAAAGGTATTCCCGCAACCGGCATAATTTTTGTACTGAGAATGGTCTTCTTCTAGGATATAGTAGGTCGAGTTATCAATGCCTCGAAAATTTAAGGTTGGCCCCCGTTCGTCTCCCTCTGCGGTGTGATTGAACACCACATCTAAAATGACTTCTATCCCTGCTTTATGTAACGCTTTCACCATGTCCCGAAACTCATTAACGGGGCCCAGGGGACTTTGGTCCGAACTATAGGGACGATGAGGGGCAAAAAAGCCGATGGTACTATATCCCCAATAATTTTTGAGTCCGGGTCTAACATCTTCGACATCGAAGTAATGAACCGGTAACAGTTCAACCGCAGTCACCCCTAAGCTTTTTAAATAGGCAATTTTTTCTTTTTCAATCAACCCGGCAAACGTCCCTCTTTTTTCAGAAGCAATTCCTGAACTGGGATGACGAGTAAACCCCCCCACGTGCATCTCATAGATAACACTCTTAGAATAAGGCGTGTTTAAACGGGGTATTTCGGTCCAGTCCCCTTCCCAATCGTAGGTTTCGGTGTCCACTACCACACTACGCAAGGCTTGGGCGCAATTATCTCCTGGTTGTTTGGCCGCTTCTCGATTATAAATGGAAGACCCGACAATAGCTTTGGCGTAAGGGTCAAGTAACACTTTTTCAGGGTTGCAGCGATGGCCTTTACTGAGATCATAAGGCCCATGAACCCGATAGGCGTAAACTTGTCCTGCGTCAAGTCCCTCGATGAAAATATGCCAATAATAATGGGTTCGATTTAGTTTAGGATCTAAGGGAATAACATGGGACGGTTGGGGGTCATTTTGTTCCTTAAATAATAATAATTCTATAAAGGTTGCTTGTTTTGAGAAAATGCAAAAATTAACCCCATCTTTGCCATCTTTTTCTACGGTTGCACCGAGGGGATAACTTTCGCCTGCAAAGGTTTTGAGGGTCATAAGGTGTGGTTAGGAGTAGTTTAGCTGAGATTACTAGAACCCTAACGTAAATTTGTTACCCTATCCTTATTTTTTACGATGTTTTTAGATTAAGTAATGTTACATTGTATAAACCAAAAATATCTCAAAAAGTTTTCTAACCCTCAACCTCCACATAGGAAAAAATAGTTAGGACATATAGACTATTTAACACATCTATCATCATCGTCATTAATATCATCATAGCAGTCAATATGTTTATTGTATGCCTGTTTTCCACCTTCACCGTTTATCCATTGATTAATAGTATTGAATAATTCAGCATACTCTCCATCAAATAGAAATGGTTTTTCTTTATCTTCATTTTGCTTGTTTCTATCTTGATCTACACGATATTTACTATCATATCCTTTAGTTTTGTAATCTTTAAAAACTCCATAGACAACGACTCCATAATTTTCATGACTTAAAAAATGTTCTGGCCATATCATATATTCCTCTTTTTGCTCAAGGCTACTTTTTGGACTTTCGAGCATATATTTTAAAAGAATACCATCACTTGGATAGATGTTCAATTTTCTATCATTTAGAGCGTCAATTACTGCCCCTCTATCAGAATATGATTCAAGATTTGAGTTAGTATATACACTCTTTATAAGAGGTCTAGTAGTAGTTTTTCCAATGATTCCTATTGTTTCATGTTGCAAAGGAAGACTCAAATTTTGAGGATTAAGACTTTGACTTTTGACAGAGTTTTTTCTAATTAATAGTTTTGCTCCAGTTTTCGCGAATGGGTCAGAAAAATGTCCGCCGCCGTTGTCATAAATTGTTCTACTTCTCTCTTCCGTAATAGTATTTGCTGAACATTCTATAATTAACTTATCTTCTGGTATTACTTGCCCTGAATCATGTGCTTTTGCTTTTCTTGTAAAACGGTTAGCATATTGTATTTCTGCTATTTTAAATGGATGATTGTTCTCTTCCAGATAATCCTTCAATTCCCGACAATATCCTAAAAGAAGGTTGCTTTGTTTATTACTAATAGGAGAAGCATCAGGAATATATCCAAAGTAAAACGAATCATCTGGTTCTGAAACTGTTTCTTGTTGTGAAGATGATTGTGAATTATTTGATGATACAGACGTTGATGGTTGTTGAAATGGTGTTGAAAAAGAAAGAAGAAAAATAATTAAAGCAGAAACAAAAACCAAAACACTTAATGGTACATTAACCGATGGTATTTGAAAAAACACTAGATTTATTTGATTGATAAGGACACTGTGATTCCTAAAAATTGAGTGTACAATTATAGTTGTTAAATCCGTAATCAATAATGAAAATATAATATTAAGATTTGAAATATCGAATAAATTTAAAATATCAACAAAATTTAAAACATCGAAGGAACTTAAGATAACTAATAAAATACGAACAAGAAAAAAAACGACTACATTTGATAAAGCTAACCCAATGAAAAATTTAGGCGACGGAAACATTTCTCATTCCTCTTTGAAGTTGTTGTTTAACCTATAATTATCTACCAATATCTAACTTATTGTGATTCTAGCGTTTTTCTGATTGATTGACAAGACAAGGATTAACCATCCTCTTTGCCTGAATTTTAGGCTTTTTTTCTATTACCGAAGTCAAAAGCTTAATAGAAATGTTGTTTAAAGTATACGACATCCTTATCATTCCCTTTTGATCATACAAAAGAACTATTTAAACCGTGTCTAAAAGGATCAATTATCCTTTTGTGTTCAGGAGATAGAGGAATAAAATGAAAGCAGTCCCCTGGCGGCTACCAAGGGGACATCAAAAAAATAGTATTACTTAGGAGTTTAACTCATGAATGAGCCATCTACCGTTACTTATCCCACAGCAGACATCCTTAAACGCATTGAGGACAAGTTAGACAGCAATCACAAGGAAGTTAATCAGAAATTAGACAAGATGTCAGAACGCCTTACCAATTTAGAAGTAGGACAGGCAAAGTTAACTGAGAAAGTCGAGGGGATGGATAACCGCTTAAAGGTTGTTGAAGGAACCCAAAAAAATCAGGTTTGGACATTGATCGTCCTTTTGGGGGGTGCTATTGTCACCGCCGGAGCGAGATTCTTTTTTACCACCAATCCCTAATCATACCCGTCAAGAAGATCAACCTATAAATTGCCAAACCCTTTCTTTTTCTTGTTTTTCTTGGCTTTTTTCTTCTTTCCACCCCCATGACCCCGAAATCCTGGAGGTGCGCTTTGACCAAACATTCCTCCCATTCCGGGCATTCCTCCGCCCATCCCAGGCATTCCTCCACCCATTCCGGGCATAGCGGGCATTCCGCCTTGTCCCATTTGCTGCATCATGCCTCGCATCCGGGTGAAATTCTTAATTAGTTTACTGACTTCTGATTCGGGATGACCGGAACCCTTGGCAATACGACGGCGACGACTAGGGGATTTTGCCAATAAATCGGGGTTTTTCCGCTCTTCTAGGGTCATGGAACTGATCATGGCTTCGGTGCGCTTCAGTTCGCTTTCTCCCTTCTCAATATCGGTACTACTCAGTTTATTCATCCCCGGAATCATCTTTAAAATGCTGCCAAAGGAACCCATATTCTTCATCAAGCGCATTTGTTTGAGGAAGTCGTTGAAGTCGAATTTGGCTTCTAAAATTTTCGACTGCATCTGTTCCACATCGGACAGATCAATCTCTTCCTGTGCCTTTTCTACTAAGGTTAGGACATCCCCCATGCTCAAAATACGGGAAGCCATGCGATCGGGATAAAAAGGTTGTAATGCTTCAACTTTTTCCCCAACCCCCACAAATTTGATGGGTTGCCCCGATATTTGCCTCACAGATAGGGCTGCACCCCCTCGGGTGTCCCCGTCCATTTTGGTTAAAATAGCCCCGGTGACCCCAATTTGTTCGTGAAAGGTACGGGTGAGGTTGGCGGCTTCCTGCCCAGTCATGGCGTCGACCACAAGCAAAGTATCATCGGGGTTAACCGCTTTTTTGACACGGGCTAACTCTAGCATCATGTCTTCGTCAATTTGCAGTCGCCCGGCGGTATCGATAATTACTGTGTCGATGCCCATTTCTTTCGCTTTTTCCACCCCTTGAGTGGCGATATCGACGGGGTTGGCCTGGTTTCCCAATTCAAAGACAGGAACTTCTATTTGTTCTCCAAGGGTTTTTAATTGATCGATCGCAGCCGGACGATAGATGTCGGTGGCCACCATTAAACAACTACGCTCTTGTTTACGCAAGTATAGGGCAAGTTTGGCTGTGGCGGTGGTTTTCCCCGTTCCTTGCAACCCGGCCATTAAAATGACGGTGGGTGCTGTTTCTGCCTGGGCCAGAGGAACGTTACTTTCCCCCATCACCTTAACCAATTCATCGTAAACGATTTTGATCAGTTGTTGGCCAGGGTTAACTCCGGCAATGACTTCTGCACCGATCGCTGCTTTTTCCACTTCTGCGATGAAGGTTTTCACCACTTGCAGGTTAACGTCTGCTTCTAAGAGGGCGCGACGCACCTCTTTTAAAGCATCCTGCATATTGGCTTCGGTGATCTTATCTTGACCCCGTAATTTTTTCCAAGCGTCTTCTAAGCGATCGGCGAGAGCATCAAACATAAGGCTTTTGCGGTGTTAGGTTATGATAATTGATTAGTTGGCAACTGTTTTAATTGTACTAGATGGATTATCACTCTTTGAGACGATGTCACATCTTTTTGAAGCTACGGCATTGCTTTCCTAGGACTCATGAGATACACCCAGCATTTAACTCATGACTCCTAAATCCTAAAACTAGAAAATTTCGTACTTCACAAATATGAGAATTACTACATTATCTCTTCCTGCCAAAACTTTTTCATATCTGCTACTGTTTGTCGTATCATTGGATCAGTCTTCCATGCTTCGTCTTGATTGCGTTTTTGCTCTTCAGTCAACCGCCAAGATAGAGGCGGATCATAAGGTTCTCTTTGTTCTTGATTAGCTTTGGTTTTTGCATAGGGAAAGGAAATGGTAAAGTTTTTAATTTTTATCCCTCTATCATCATTCCAAGTTGTTTTAAGTAAATCAGCTTCTTTGATATTACGAGCAATTTGAGTGGCATCTCTAACACTATTCAAAGTACCGACGGCACCTAAACCAGCGTTAATGTAGCCTAGACTTCCTTGTTGTTGACGTTGTAACGGGTCTTCTGGAAAAGCATTTATATTTAGTAAAACAATTTTTTTGATATTGAAGAAATTATGAGGCTTCAAGTTTTTATCTATATATTCAGTTGAGTTCAAAAATTTATCCAGTCTTTCGATAGCAGTGAATGTACCCCCATTATCAAAATAACCTCCGTCAGCTATATGATAATTCTGCTTAATGCAAACTTCTTTATAAACTTTTTTATCAGTTTTATTATCAGGTTCATTTAGGCAATTTATCTTGTTATCAGGATCTTTTTCGGTATCTTTGAAAATATTATTTTTAGAATCTTGTTCGTTATTTTTTCCATAATCAATATAATTACGAGGTAGGGGAGAAACATAGGGGAAACTTGCTGATAGTCTAGCGGCTGTTGTTATGCTTAAAGTACATTGTTTAGGATCTTCTGGTGTTCCACAATTAAACAGTGTTTTTAAATCCAATGCTTTTGATTCTTTGATGTTGTCACCATTTCCATTGGTTCCTGGTTGATTAACAGCTTGAATATAATCGGGCATATTTCCAGAAATCAATTTCATTGGAGATATCAGAAAACGCCGACCATTTTCTACTAACGTTGCGTTAAAAATGGGGATTGGCATATCTCCCTGCAAAATCTTTTTATACCAATCATCTAATGTTTGATTTTTGTGTTTCAAATCAAGTTCCCAAGATTTTTCTAACGCATATCCTCGATCAAAAAATTGATTATTTTTGTCAAACAAAGGAAATAGTTCCCATAGTCCAATAAATCGGAATAAATCTGGAAAAGCTAATCCCCAACCCACTGAACCCAAACGATCTTCTTGAGCATTTTTAACCATTTTATCGGGATTACTAAGAATTCTATTTTCTAAGTTATCTAAGTAAAACATTGTTCCAACGGATCCCCCAGAAACGGAACTAATCAAAGCAGTTTTTTTCGTAAAATCTTTCCCTATTTCCCCTTGTAATTCTGCTAAAACTTTAGTTGTCCAACCTGATGCTTGAATCCCTCCTCCACTAGCAGCAACAATAACTAAAGATTGTGGACTCTCACAGTATTCATGTGTCTTTATTTTAAATTCATCTGGACATAAACGCATTCCTATAGCTGTTTGTAGGTCTTTTTGATAGTCTGTTATTTGTATCTTACTTTCATTTAGTTTAAAATAATGATCTACTTGAAATGCACCATAACTTGAAGCTGAAAAGATAATTAAAAATAAAATAACTGGGAATCGAGATGCTCTAAATTCATTAGTTATTCTTTGAAAAATACTTGGTTCTTGAACTCCTTCTATGGATTTTTTAGCGTCTTCCCATTCATCAAAAAATAAATCCCAATAATAAGTTAAACCTCCGATTAAAATTGTTATTATCAATATAATTGATAACGCATAAATTAGGGTTGGAGGATGCAAGGTTTCAGAAGAAAACCAAGCATGATTGATAAAGTTTCTAAAAAGAGATATAGCAGATACATTAGATCGCTCATTATCTGGTGGATAATTTAAAAATATGACCAATAGATAAGCTAATACTCCCAAAAATATTTGAGACGCATTGGTTAATATTCTCAAAAGCTTTAGATAATTATAATCATTTTTTCCCTTAGAGTTTATTAGAAAAATTACAATTTTTTCTAATAATAAAGGGAAGATTGTAATTAATACTAGACATATAATACCGAAAAAAATACCTAGGAACATTGCCTTATCAAAATCCCATCCCAGAAGATTTATATTTTGATTTAATTGTTGCAATAACTTATAAGTAGGGTAAATAATACTTAAAGTTATCAATAAAATTATTGAGTTTATGGATAGACTATGAAGCGTTTTATTATTGGATTCAGGACATCTTAAAAGAATAATCGTTTTCATCATAGAACTAATAGCAATAGCAGTTAAAAAAGTCATAAATATTGCCATTGCCAATTGCTGCCCACTTTCCATGATAAAAACATTTTTTAAATATTTGGAAACTTTTTGAGAAGCAAAATAAGGTAAAAATCCCAGGATTAATGCACTAATTAATGGAATCCGAACTAAAAATAATATATAAAAAAAACTTGATCCGATTTCGGGCGGTTTTTTTCCTTGATTAATCTTAGATAAATCTTCAATAAGTCTTAGTGTTGGTTTGAAAACTAAGACTAATCCAGAAATAACCCAAGTCACGAAGGAACCTATCTTCAAAGATATTAAAACCGATCCTATAAAAATCAACGAGACAAATAACCAGATCATCAAACAACCTCTCGATTATCTTACATAAAAATACAAATTTACATTAAAAAATCTTAGGTATTAATTACCCAGGAATTAGATAGGGAACTTAAATGTTAGTTTAGTTATAATATCAGCTTGTTAGGGATAAGATTCGCCCCTAATGGCTAAACTTACATAAATCTTTATATTTATTCTTATGCTTTGTGACAAAAGTTAATTTTTTTATGTTTGATTTTAGATAAGCTGCCATTGATTGGGCGATCGCTGAAAATAAAGAATATAGATTATTGACTCACTTATGACTGTTAAACCCCTTAGTCTCCAAATCTCACCCGAAACCCTTAACCAAGGAGAACAAGCAATTCGCCAAGAAATTGCTATTCAATTATACAGTGAAAATATATTTACCTTTGGGCAAGCCCGTCACCTTGCTAACCTTTCTGTGTGGGAATTTCAGAAATTATTAGGAGAAAAAACAGTATCTCGTCATTATGATGAAGCAGATTTAGAGCAAGATATGGCTACAATTGATATGGGTAACTGGTAGCGATGAAAGTGATTAATTATATGCTTAGAAACTATTTATGAATAAAATTGTAGGACGGTAAGGTGGGCAAATCAAAGATTTATCTAGACTGTCTATAAAGTAGAAAATTTTGCCCACCCTACAAGACTTAAACAAGCAATAGAATGATTAATTATAGGCTTAATTAAAATTTTCATCACTAAGACATGAAAGATAACAGCAGGAATCTTCTCTCGATCTATCACTATCAATCAGTTGACGAATTAACCTAAAATGAATTACCATCAATCCTAATTATGATTAGCCCATCGTGTAACTGTATTTATTGGGTTGTTGGTTGAACTATTATGCTAACTACAAGGAAACTCCACGACTTGTTAAAAAAGGTTCCGAGTCTTTCCTCCCTTCCTAACCATCCGGCCTTAGAATGGGACGTTAAAGGAATCTCGACGAACTCCCATTCCTGTCAACAGGGGGATATCTTCATCGGAATGCCAGGAACTCGTGTAGACGGGGGTGAGTTTTGGGAAAGTGCGATGGAAGTAGGGGCCGTTGCTGCGATTATTAGTCCCCAAGCAGCCGAAAAATTCCCCCCCAGTGATGATCATTGTGTGATGGTTGTAGAAGATGTCATCAACGCTGCTGCTGAAATAGCAGCCGCTTTTTATGATTATCCAGCACAACAATTAAAAATGATCGGGGTAACAGGAACCAATGGCAAAACAACGACCACCCATTTAATTGAATATTTCTTGCTCGAATGTCAAAAACCTACTGCATTAATTGGTACGTTATACACTCGCTGGCCAGGGTTTGAACAAACGGCAGTTCATACCACCCCGTTTGCCCCGGAACTGCAAGAACAACTGGCCCAAGCAGTGGCAGCTAACAATGAATATTGTGTCATGGAAGTGAGTTCCCATGCGTTAGCCCAAGGACGGGTTAAACAATGTCCGTTTGAGGTGAGTGTCTTTACCAATTTAACGCAAGATCACCTGGACTTCCATAAAAACATGGAAGATTATTTTGCAGCGAAACAGTTATTATTTACACCAGATTATCTACAAGAAAAAGCGATTATCAATTTAGATGATTCCTATGGTCAACGTTTAATCGAAAGTTTCAACCCTGACCAAGTTTGGAGTTATAGCGTTGAAAATAGTCAAGCTGATTTTTATACCAGTAACTTAACCTATCAGTCCAACGGAGTGACCGGAACGTTACACAGTCCTCTAGGAAGCGTTGAATTTAGTTCTCCTTTGGTGGGACAATTCAATTTATCTAATGTTTTAGCCGCAGTAGCTGCGGTGGTTCATCTGGGGTTAGATTTAAAGGAAATTATTGTCAAATTACCTCAGTTTATGGGGGTTCCAGGACGCATGGAACGGGTACAAATTGACGAACAACAAGATATTAGCGTTATTGTTGATTATGCCCATACACCCGACAGTTTAGAAAATTCTCTTAAGGCCGCCCGTCCCTTCATTCAAGGTAAAATGATTTGTGTGTTCGGCTGTGGAGGTGATCGCGATCGCACAAAACGGCCGTTAATGGGTCAAGCATCAGCCCAATTAGCGGATGTTTCGGTAGTCACTTCCGATAACCCCAGAACCGAAGATCCCCAACGGATTTTAGAGGATATCTTAACAGGGATTCCTGAAACGGTAGAACCCATTGTGATTAGCGATCGCGCAGAAGCCATTAAAACCGCTATCTTACAGGCAAAACCAGGGGATGGGGTTTTAATCGCAGGAAAAGGCCACGAAGATTATCAAATCTTAGGCACTGAAAAAATTCATTTTGACGATCGCGAAGAAGCCAGAAAAGCCCTCACTATTCGCAAACAATAAATCTATGAACATTCGCATCGGTAACGGTTACGATATTCACCGTTTAGTTCCCGACCGACCTCTAATTTTAGGGGGTGTCAACATTCCCCATTCTTTAGGATTATTAGGCCACAGCGATGCTGATGCCCTCACCCATGCCATTATGGATGCTATGTTAGGGGCTTTGAGTTTGGGGGATATTGGCCACTATTTTCCCCCCTCTGATCCCCAATGGTCAGGGGCTAATAGTTTATTATTATTACAACAGATCGACCAGTTAATCCAAGCGCGGGGTTGGCATATTGGCAATATTGATACTGTGATCGTAGCAGAAAAACCCAAAATGAAACCCCATCTATCGGCCATGCAGGAAAAACTGGCTGATGTCCTCCATATTGATCACAATCAAATGGGAATCAAGGCAACCACAAATGAGACCTTAGGTCCAGTGGGACGAGAAGAAGGCATTGCGGTTTATGCTGTCGTTCTGTTGTTCAGGGGGTAAAATGCTTGGTTAATAAGTCCTCCACTTCACGGGGTTTAACCTGACAGTAACGGGCTTTATGGGGCATAACCACCACGTTAGGTCCTTTTTTGCACTGTTTTAAACAGCCTGTTAACTTGATTTTGACGCGATCGCCTAATCCCTGCTGTTCTACCTGTTGTTCTAGCTGCTGACAAACACTTTGTCCCCCTCGTTTCCAACAACTGGATTTTTGACACACTAAAATTTTTCCCACGGAAGATGACTCCGTTTCTGATACAATAACAGCACGGGGGGTGTCAGGATTTGGTAACAATTTCAGGGTACTCGCTTCCAGTTCAAAAAATCCCTTCTTTTTCTTAAATTCTCGATTTCCCATGACTTCTAACCAAGTTCCAGGAATTAAATTGAGATCGATTTCTGAACGCAGTTTTTTGGGAATTTTCAGCCAATATTCCTTATCTTCGACTTTCATCCGTAGATATTTGATTTTGTCACCCTTCTTAATGACAAAACTTTCCAATTGACCAATGAGACGGAATTGTGACAGAGTAGTAGTTTTTGACATGATTTTTTATTTAGAATTTTGTTAAGTGATAATTTAACGCTTGTTAAGATTCCAACAATCCTTAAGCCAGTCGATTAATTCTTGACGAGAGGCTGAATATTGTTTCGTGACACTCCACAGTTGGATGATGGCAACGGGGCTAGATGCCTCTGCCTGTAAAGGTTTGTGAGTTTCACAAGAGCAAGGAATATCTAATTCCCGAAGACGGTGATAGACAATCCAGCGATCGCAGCAATCGACTTCTACAACTTGCTTGGGTGTGTAAGAGAGGTTGAGTAAATTCATGGGCTTAAGCAATTGAACATAATTGTCATTGTTTCCTTACTTAGAGTATCACACAAATGACAGTAATTCGCAATTGTTTTCAAAAAAAAATTTAGATTAACCCAGACGAGAAGGGATAAGGGACTTTACCTAGTGAGGGTTGGCCAAAGTTAAATTTTTTTAGGTGATTTCACAAACAGTTGATAAACTATTGCTAAAATGAGTTATTTTAATGATAGAAGTGTCGTTAAAAAGGGATCTACAGACATGGCAACTGCTCAAGGCTTACTCCGTGCTTATGGTGACGTAAGCGAAAACCCCATCTTGCTAGACAAGAGTGTAACTACTGCTGTTTGCGAGGGATTAAACTTACTTATCGCCAACTTCCAAGCACTGTTCTTACAGTATGAAAAACACCATTTTGTGGTAGAAGGCTCAGAATTTCACTCTTTACACGAATATTTCAGTGAAAGTTACGAAGAAGTTCGCGATCATGTTCATGACTTAGCTGAACGCTTGAATGGGTTAGGTGGCATTCCCGTGGCAAGTTTCAGTGAACTCGCTCGACTCTGCGAATTTACCCCTGAAGCCGATGGTATGTATGACTGTCGTAAGATGGTTGAGAATGACTTAGCTGCAGAACAAACCATTATTGGAATATTACGTAGACAAGCTGCCCAAGCTGAAAGCCTAGGAGATAGAGCCACTCGTTATCAACTCGAACAAATTTTACTCGAAGCTGAAGAGCGGGCTTATCACTTGGATCATTTCTTGACCCATGATAGCTTAACCGTTGCTTTCGTTGGCAATGGTAACTAGATTTGTAACTATCTGAATATAACTTAAGTTTAGCTAGTGATTGCTGTGAGTCACTAGCTCTTTTATTGTCTTTAATGATTAAGAAACTTTTTTAATCGGAATACACATAGGTTTTTTAGTCACTGGGTCTGCTAAAACACAACTTTTTAAATCAAACACGGCTTCAATCACTTCCTCTTGCATAACCAGTGTTGGTGTCCCTTGTGCATAAATATTTCCTTGTTTGACCGCGACTAAATAATCAGCATAACGACTGGCTAAATTTAGATCATGTAGAACAATGACTAAGGTTTTATGCTCAGTTTGATTCAGTTGGTAGAGTAGGTCTAAAATTTCAATTTGATGAGCTAAATCTAGAAAAGTGGTGGGTTCGTCTAATAGTAAAATATCGGTATTTTGAGCTAAACTCATGGCAATCCAAGCCCGTTGTCTTTGTCCTCCTGATAAGGTATCTAAAGGACGCTCTGCTAAAGACATTAAGTTTGTACTAACTAATGCTTGGTTGACGAGAACTTCATCTTCTTTTGACCATTGCCGCCACCAGTTTTGATAAGGATAACGTCCTTGAGCTACTAATTCTTTAACAGTTAATCCTTCAGGAGAAGTAGGATTTTGTGGCAATATTCCTAACGTTTGCGCTACTTGTTTACTGGATAGTTTAGAGATAGCTTTACCGTCTAAATAAAATGATCCGTGTTCAGGTTTAAGTAATCTAGCTAATCCTTTTAATAGTGTGGATTTTCCACAGCCATTTGCGCCAATTAAAATAGTTATTTTTTTTGAAGGAATGGCTAAACTTAGATCAGTGATAATTTTTTTGTTGTTATAAGCTAAGGTTATTTTATTCGCTTCTAGTCTGGTATTAATGAAGTTTGGGTAATCCATAATTTAATTTTTTAAACCTATAATTTATCGGTGGATAATTAGTAAATAAATAAAGTAGGGTGCGCCAATAATAGCGGTAATAATACCACAAGGAATTTCAATGGGGGCAAACAATGATCGACCCAATAAATCTGCTAACATTACCATTAATCCTCCCATTAATGCTGCTGTGGGTAACAATCCTTGATGAGAAACCCCTACTAAACGACGGCATAAATGAGGGGTCATAAAACCCACAAAACCCACTGCCCCAACGGTTGCTACAGACGCACCTGCTAAGGCAACACAAATTAATAGTAATACCCCTCGTTGCCATTCTAGGGGACTTCCTAACCCTTTGGCCACATCATCTCCTAACTGCAAGTTATTTAAGTCAGAAGCCATTAAAAAAGCTATTATACTACCGATAATAATCCAGGGAAATAATGCCATAAAATGTTCCCAAGTCCGTCCATAAACACTACCTGTTAACCAGAGTAAAGCTTGAGAAACGCTATTGATTTCTCCAAAGGTGACCATTAAATTAATGAGAGCGGTTACCATTAAATTGAAGCTAATTCCCACTAATATTAAGCTGATAGGAGAACTGCCATTTTGCCAAGCTAATAAATAGATTAAAATTGAAATTAATAACCCTCCCAAAAAAGCAGCTACTGGTAATATTTGCATGGGAAAAGAAGGCACAATAATTAATAAAGTTACTGTAGCTAAAACGGCTCCAGCATTGACCCCAATAATACTGGGAGCCGCCAAAGGATTACGAGTAATTCCTTGGATAATAGTGCCTGCGATCGCTAATCCAACCCCGACTAACCAAGCTACTAATATTCTGGGTAATCGCAATGTTTTAATAATAAAAGTATCTTCGATATTATTGTTATTTATTCCTAAAATAATTTTACTTACTTCTATGGGATGTATGAATTTTTCCCCTTGAGAAATACTAATAATACCAATGAATATAGTAATAACTAATAAGCTAATTAGAATAGTAGGAACTCGTTTATCTAAACGAAATGAAACAGGTATTTTTGAGGGGCGAAAGGTTATCCAAGTATTCATTATTTATTAAACCGATTTAACTTTTTTACGAATCAAATAAATTAAAAAAGGGCTACCGATCAAAGGCATGACTAAGCCGACTGGGATTTCTTGAGGTTGAAGAATAAGACGAGATATCGTATCAGTAATCAACAATAAAATAGCTCCTAAAATAGCACTGTAAGGAATTATCCAACGGTAATCAATCCCCACCAAAAAACGAACAATATGGGGAATAATTAAACCAATAAATCCAATGGGACCAGCGAGGGCAACACTTCCCCCTGCTAATAATATAATACTGATAGCAGCCATGACTTTTATCCAAGCAGTTTCTTGACCTAATCCTATAGCCATATCATCTCCGAAACTGAGGATAGTAATGTGTTTACCTAAAGCGAAGGCTAATAATAATCCTATTAGTAAATAAGGGAAAATTTGTAATAATAATTCTATATTTTTTCCTCCTATTGAACCGGCTAACCAAAAACGAATTTCACTTAATGCCCTCTGATTAATAATTAAAATGCCACTGGTTAAAGAACCCATAAAAGCAGTTAAAGCAGCCCCCGCTAAGGTTAAGTTTAAGGGGGTAATTCCCCCTTTTCCTAATGCAGCAATACTATAGACAATCATTGCTGTAATACCTGCCCCTAAAAAGGCAAATCCTGCATAAAAACTAGGAGAATTATTACTGAGGATTAATGTGGCTAAAATTACCATAAAAGAAGCCCCTGCGTTAATTCCTAAAATACTAGGAGAGGCTAAGGGATTTTGGGTAATTCCCTGCATTAAAGTTCCGGCTACTGCTAACGCTGCTCCCACTAATAACGCAATCAGCGATCGCGGAATTCTGACAGTTCTAATAATTAAATGTTCTGTGGAACCATCAAAAGAAAAGATTGCTTGATAAATATTATTGAAAGAAATATCAGCCACTCCCCAGGTCATATTAAGTAAAAAACAAACCATTAATAAACCGAGGGCAATAATTAAACCAGGGAGCAATAATGAAGGCGATCGCTGTAAAGTTTTCATGATTAAAAAACATTAAATTTTTAATTATTGCATTTGTCCATTTTTCCAATTTCCCTCTACTTTTGTACCGTCAGAAAAGATATAAATCCCTGATCCATGCTGTTCACCATTTTTAAATTCACCTTTATATTGATCCCCATCGGCATAGTTACACATTCCTTCCCCATTTAATTGGCCAGCTTGAAATTCTCCTTCACAGCGATCGCCATTGGCAAAGGAATAAACCCCCTCACCGCTAAATTTTCCCTGTTTAAATTCTCCTTTATAAGTATTCCCATTGGCGAAAGAGTAAACGCCTTGACCATGAAATTGACCCTCTTGGAATTGTCCTGTATAAGTATTCCCATTAGCAAAGGTATAATTTCCCTGTCCTTCAGGTTTTCCTTGAAGAAATTCTCCCTCATAAACATTGCCATTGTCATAGGTTCTTTTCCCTTGGCCATGAAATTGTCCCTCTTGAAATTGTCCTTCATAGTTCCCCCCATCCGCAAAAATATAGTTACCTTCTCCGTGGGGTTGACCTTCTTTTAATTGTCCTTCATAGCGGTTACCATTTTCGTATTGACAGGTTCCTTGACCATTAACACTACCATTACTAACGTCTCCAGAACATTGATTCCCATTCGCAAAAATAAAGGTTCCTTTTCCACTGGGATTACCGTCAACAAACTCCCCTTCATAACGCCCTCCATCACTAATGATATAAACCCCTTGCCCATTGGGTTTTCCTTCTTGAAACTCTCCTTCGTATTTATCCCCATTGGCAAAAAATCTTACCCCTATGCCACTAATATTGCCCCCTTGAAATTCTCCTTCATAACTTCCCCCATCAGCAAAAGTATATTTACCCTGACCGTCTTTTTTGCCATCGGTAAAATTGCCTTCATATTTATCCCCATTGGCATAATTACAAACTACTTCACCGTTAAGTTTTCCTTCTTCCATTGTGCCTTCACACTTGCCACCATCCGGTAAGGTAATTACCGCAGCTTGCGCTATTAAAGAAGGATTGACATAACCTGTGATTTCTAAACTAGCAGCCATGAAAACAGCGAAAATTATTTGTTTAAATAGGGTTTTGTTCATCTTAAAATCTCCGAATTAAGGTTGTAAACAATTAGAATTAATAAAGAAATTTGCTGTTATAGCAGTAGGGACTTAATATAGCGTTTCTCGGACTCATGGGGTACACCTAACTCCTGCCTCCTGCCCCCTGCCTCCTGCCTCCAAGCGATAACCTCTGTACCTCACAAGTATGAGAACTGCTATATTATTAAGCCCAGATATCTATTCTGTGGAGGGAAGGGGTTCTAAAGGGGGTAAAGAAGGTTCAGGTTCAGGGTTAGCTTGTTTTTGAGCCTCCATTTCTGCTTCCCGTTGCCGTTGCGCCTCTTCTTCAGCTTGACGTTGAGCCTCCATTTCTGCCTGACGTTTAGCTTCTTCTTCAGCTTGACGTTGAGCCTCCATTTCTGCCTGACGTTTAGCTTCTTCTTCAGCTTCCCGTTGCCGTTGCGCCTCCATTTCAGCTTGACGTTCCCTTTCTCGTCGCTGACGTTCGATTTCTGCCTGTCTGCGTCTCGCTTCTTCCTCGAAGTTGCTCCCTTCTTGAGCAAAAGTAATGGCTAACTTTAACCGTCGTCTATTACCAGACGGACAGCGAATATTCCTCGCAGTATCAATGGCTATTTTGTCCAAAGCAGGATAACCACTGGATGACTTAATATTGGCACTGACTACGCTGCCACTACTATTGGTAACCACTTCTACCACTGGCCTTGCTTCGATGCCTTGATTGGCTAAAGATGAAGGAAAATCAGGCTCTCCAGGAGGGGTACAACCTGCTCCAGAGGTACTTTCACCCGAAGAAGGCGCATTTTGTGCTGGTTTCGAGGGAACCCCCCGATTAGCGGCCACTGCGCCACCACCAGGGTTGCCAGGGTTATTGCCTGTACTACTTCCTTGGCCGGGACTATTGCCACTACCCCCTTGTAACCCTTCTCTGAGTTGCCCCACACCTCCCGATGAGGAGAGGTTGAGAGCTTGGGTAGAACTGCCCCCACCCCCCGGTTTAGAACGGTTCGCAGAAACGCTGCCCGGGTTACTAGGGTTACCTTGAGGGTTACTGCTTTCTGGGGAGGAAGCAGTGGAAGATGGGTTGCCCCTCATGCGATTCCCCAAATCGGTCATAGTTTCGGTGATGTTGGTTAGGGGGTTAGAGGTGGCCGTAGGACGTTCAGGAACAGAACGGCTAATGGTGGGTTCTGTCACTGTTTCTGGAGGTGATGGGTTGTCTTGTTCCGGTTGTGCTGCTTCTGGTTGAGGTTCAGGAACAGGAGTGGGGGGCAAGTTGGCAATGGGTTCGGGAAGGGTGGGTTGGGATTGGGGTTCTGGTTTGGGTGCAGGGGCTGGTTCTGGGGCTGTATTATTCTGTGAGGGGGGAGAAGGGGTAAACTGAGCCACTTCTGGCTGTATAGGTGAAGGGGGTTGGGGTTGAGTTGAGGGACTCGAAGACAGTTGAGAACTCTCAGAAGAGGGTTCAGTTTCTTGGGTTTGTTCGAGTTCCGGCAAGGGGTCAGGGGTTAATTTTGTTTCTAGTTCTGGTTCGGGTTCCGGTTCAATTTTTTCGGGTTCTGGTTCTTCGACAAAAATGAGTTCAATGGGTTCTGCGGTTACTGTTTCCGGTTCTGGCAGCAAGCTTAAACTAACAATAATTCCTGCGTGCAAAACCACGGAACCTCCTAGCCCATAGAGGATGAGCTTTTTGAGAGCTTGTTTTTCTTGATGACGTTGTTCGTTACAAAGGTTGGTTAAGGTCATGGCCGCAAAATATGCTTATGAATTACTGTTAAATTTTTCATCTCCAGGGCATCACAGAACCCAGGCAACAAGCAGGGGATAGGTTTGACCCGTTAATGATAACTATACGCAATAAAATTTAGTTTAATGTAATATATATATTTTTTTTTTGCAAGGCTTATTAAGAATATTTCTTAAGTAATGTTAGGTTAATGCTAATGAATACACAGCGATCGCCTTCCTATGCCATCTTAAGTTTAGACTCCCTTCCAATCCTGAACAGGCTCTGTGTATCGCTGTTGGTTGTAGAGAACACCCCTAGGAGCAAAGGGAGGCTAACATGAGAATCCAACCAGATTATAAAAGATAATGAATTCTAATCATTCAATTGATAAATTTTATTAGAAATTGCTTGACTAGAAGTTAAATATTATTTTGATAATTTTTGTCAATTCTTTGTCTATTATTGAGGTAAATGTTAGTATGCAAGTCAAAAATTTAGTCGATTGTCAGTTGTGTTCTGTTATTGCTAAAAATAATGGAGAAGATCCCATCGGAACAGCAAAACATTGTGATGGGTGGTTAATAATAGAATGGCCGCAACCTTGGATTATAGAAGATTTGATGGATGATTCATTAATAGAAAAAGTCTTTACTTTAATTCAACAATGCAAACAAGAAAAAGGAGTTAATATACGACCTATATTAATTGCTCCTGATGTCAACTATTCTGTTAAAAATAATCTTCGTATTATATATTATCAAAGTCCTGGTATTAGTAAAAACAACCTTAAAATACCATTTTTTGCGTACATAAAAAACGAATTTGTATTACCCCAAGAAGCAATGATTACTTTAATAACGGACTTATTAATCGATCCCGATAAATTATCACAATTTGATACTTATAAACAGTCAACCGATCATATTCGAGATATATTAGTTTGTACGCATGGAAATGTTGATTTAGCTTGTTCTCGTTTTGGTTTTCCTATTTATAATCACATTAAAAAACAGTATAGTATCAATAATGATAACCTTCGCGTGTGGCGTTGTTCTCATTTTGGAGGTCATCAGTTTGCCCCTACCTTAATTGATTTTCCCATTGGTCAAGTTTGGGGACATCTAGAAACAGAAATTTTAGATAATTTGATTTATCGACAAGGAAATGTGGAGAAACTTCGTAATTTTTATCGAGGTTGGACAGGATTAAGTAAATTTGGTCAAATAGTGGAACGAGAACTATGGATAAAATGGGGCTGGCCTTGGCTAAACTACAAGAAATCAGAACAAATTTTAACACAATTCCCTGATAATAATTTAGAGGATGTTGAGGGGATAGAAGTGAGGTTAGAAGCGATTCAACCCGATAACAAAGTCAACTATATTTATCAGGCCAAGGTAGAAGTTTCAGGAGAAATAGAAACGGTCAAAAATTCGGGGGAGAATGCTATTTTAATTAAACAATATGCTGTTTCTCAATGGAAAGAAATTGTCCAAAAAGTAGAATGATTTTTCTAGGAAATCATCTTTTTTTGACGAACCCCCAATAGTAATATAAAACTAGCTGCGATCGTCAACAAACTGCCTAAGATAAAAGGAGTTTGAGGATTAACTGTTTGCCACAAAAACCCGGCTAATAGATTGGCAGGCAATAAAATTATCCCTATCGCTAAATTAATAATGCCAAATCCTGTACCTCGTAATTTTGGGGGGGTGAAATCTGCTACCAACGCCAACAAAACCCCTTGACTTATACCTAAGTAAACCCCATACAAAGCAAACAGTCCCCAGATTTGTTGAGGTTGCTGGACCCAAGCAAAACCCAGATAAAGCAAGGAAAATAACCAAAATGCTACCACTAGAAGGTGTTTGCGACCCATACGGTCCGATAATAACCCCAAAGGATAGGCACTTAACATATAGGAAAAATTCATGACAATCATGGATAAAGGAATCCAAGCATCAGCAATACCTATGTCTTGCGCTTTCAATAATAAAAAGGCATCGCTAAAATTACCCAAATTAAATAACGCCGCCGCCAAAACCAGTATCCAATAATTGCGCCCCAACTGTTGAAAAGTGTTCCATTGTATCAGTTTGCTTCGTTTTTCTTTAGAGGAAGGGGTTTCTCGAATGCCTTTCACCAGTAGACACACAGAGATCATTCCTGAGACAAGCGCAACCCAAAACACCAGACGAAAATTTTGCCCAGAGATTAAGAGAATAAGAGTGGCTGCCAACGGACCAGAAAAAGCACCAATGGTATCGAGGGTTTGACGTAACCCGTAAGCTGCTCCCCGTTGCTCTGTTGGGGTCACATCTGCCACTAAAGCGTTACGGGGAGCGACTCGAATCCCTTTACCCAGGCGATCGCCAAACCGCGCCCCTAATACCCATAAGGGACTATTGGCTAAGGCAAATAAGGGAATAACGGCTGCTGAGAGTCCGTATCCCAGGATTGCCAGTTCTTTGCGTCGTCCCCAATAATCGCTTAATGCTCCTGAAAACAGTTTAAAAATAGAAGCAGTAGATTCAGCGATACCTTCAATGAGTCCTATGATACTTAAATTAGCTCCTAAAACAGACACTAAAAACAAGGGGAGAACTGATTGAATGGCTTTTGTTCCAAAATCCGTAAATAGGCTAACTAAGCCCAAGATCCAGACATTACTATGAATCTTTTTTAATGGCTTCTTTGATTGAATTGGGGGTTTATGAGTAGACATGACAAAAATTTAGGATATTTTTATAAATTCTTAATTATGTAGGGGCTTAATAATATTAAGCCCCTACGGTACTTTTTCTAAGGAATTATAATCACAATCAGGTAAATTCTTTTCTAAGTTTTGTAAAAGAGGAAGACGATAACCCAGTAAACAGAGTAACATCCCAATCGCTGATAATAAAGCACATTGTAAAGCCATTCCTGCACCATTTCCTGTGCCAAAAATGCCCCCTAATAGATTAGCTAAAATGGTTCCTTGTTTCATAGCAGGTTCAAAAATATAATCTGCCATTGGTCCACCGATCACCAAAGCCAAAGTTAACACAATTTGATTAAGTAACGAACGAGTTGCAAACACTTTTCCTTGTACAGAAGTTTCTACTTTAGACAACCAAATACTTTGATAATAACTACCTGGAAACAGGGCAAAAAATCCACCACTAAAAGCAGAAATCATCCAAACGATGGGATAAGGAAATAATCCTAACATCATTAAACTACTTAATTGTAAACCTCGACCCAATAATACATTATTGACACGGTTTTTTGTCCCACCCCAAACAGTCATAAAAACAGCACTCAACATATTACCAATACCAAACGTCATCATAACCGTTCCTAAGATTTCTTCTTGAGTTCCACTCCTCGCTAAAACCATAGGAGATAAAATAGCTACATTGATATTTAAAATAAAAAGATGAGCCAAAAAAACACAGAGAATAGCTAATAAACTGGGTCTTTGTTTTAAATAATTAAAACCAAAAGTTAACTCTGTCAAAAAAGTTTCCCAATTCGGAAGTTTTTTGGTTTTATTTACAACACCAGAACTTTGAGGAATTGTAACGCCAATAATCGTACCAATGGCGATAATAAACGTAATTAAATCAACAACAAGAACTCCTGAAAATCCAATATAAGCATAGATAAATCCTGCTGACATCGGGGCAATGGTGTAAGCAATCCCTTCTTGTACCCCATTCATCGCACTGGCTCTTGTATAGTGTTTTTTAGGAACCATTAAAGAGATTAATGGGAGAAAAGCTAGGGTTTGAATTTGGCTGAATAATCCATTAATTGCACTGGTTAAATATAAGTGCCAAATTTGTAAATTATTAGTTAAAAAAAGTAATAAAATAACAATAGTAGAGAGTCCTGCCACAGCATCACCAATGAGTAACAAGTGTTTGCGATCAAACCGATCCACAATAACACCAGCAAACAAAGCGGCAATAATTTTAGGAGTTTGGGAGAAAAAGAGAAGCAGAGATAAAGGTGTAGCTTGTTCCGTAATTTCCCAAGCCCAAATTGTAACAGCAAAATTGGTCATTTCTGAACCAATTAAAGAAGCGAGTTGACCTAACCAAATGATAAAAAAAGTGATCATAATTAGAGTAAAAATTCTCGTAATTCATTTAAAATTAACTGAGTGCCATTCGGTCCATTTAACCCATTCCAAAGATAATAGGTTGTAAAATAAACTCGGTCATTTTTACTTGCTTTTAAACCCTGAGCAATTTTATTGCTTTGCCAACTTTCTTGAACAGGTTTTGACTGACTGGTTTTAACAAAAGAATCTAGGGATTTTTCTGATGAGGTATCTATGGTTTTTTCTGTGTCTGAACTATGACCCATAACAATAATAATATCCGCTTCATTTAATTGGGGTAATGCTTCAACAGAAATAGGAATACTAGGCCCTTTTACCTTGATAGAGGGTAAAGAAACTATCTCAAAGCCAACCCCTTGCATTACTTCTCCTAGATAGGTATTCGGTTGAATAACAATCACTTGATTTTGTAAACTATTCATACCCAAAAGGAGTAATTTTGGGTGTTTTTCCACTACAGAAGCTAAGTCTTGACGGGCTTTATCAATGGCCTTTTGATGGGTAGCGATCGCTTGTTCGGCCTTTTCTTCTTCCCCTAAAATGTTAGCCATATCTTGGATAGTTTGTTGCCATTGTCCCCCAACAGTACGCACATCCCAAATAAAAGTAGGGGCAATTTGTTTGAGGAGATCATAACTGCTTTGATTTCTAATTTCTCCAAAAATAACATCAGGTTTTAGAGTTGCTAATTTTTCTAAAGAAGGTTCACCACCTAAGCCTAAATTAACAGGTTGTGTGGTCACTTGTTCCCCTAAATAGGGTATTTGTTGAGAAGGATTATTAAATCTATCCCCCGGTTTAGGAACCCCTGGTGTGGCAAAAGGAAAACCATAAGCAGCCGGTTGATAACCCAAGGATAAAAGTAAGTCGAGATGATGAGGACTAAGAACAACTATTTTCTCTGGTTGACCACAAATTTCTGTGGTATCTAAAGCGTGTTCAATGGTTCGGCAATTTGTCTTATTAGAGGCTTGTTGAACCGGTGTCTCAGAGGAACTACAAGCAATAATTACCAAGGAGGTAATTAAGGTTAAAAAGATGAATTTCAGGGTTTTAGAAATTGTTAACATCAGCAATTTAAGTTAGTGGCTAAAATAGTAAGTAAGGGTTAACAGTTGTTAACCCCTACATAAGTTAAAAACGAATGGTTAAAGAGCCAATGGCCGTAAAAGGTTCTCCTGGATAAATTTCCCTAGCACGACTATCTTCTGCACCTTGAATATAGTTTCTATCAAAAACATTCCTAATATTCAAAGCAAAACGCCAATTGTCTCTTTCATAGAAGATCGCCGCATTCCCCAACGAATAACCTTCTATACGAAAGGTATTATCAAGATCCCCAAAGCGATCATCAACATAGTTAAAACCACCACCAAATCCTAACCCCTCAAAAAAGCCGTCTTGTATTTGATAGGTTAGCCACAAATTAGCACTATGTTCAGGAACATTAAACAGACGATTTCCAATGAGACTAACATCAGTATCTTCAGTGATTTCTGCGGTAACATTGGCATAGTTAAAGACGACATTCAAACCAGGAATAATCTCACCAATAATGTCTAACTCAACCCCTCGACTATTTTGTTCACCCACAGTAACCACAAAGTTATTAAAAATAGGGTTACTCACAGGAACATTATTTTTGGTAATATCAAAATAGGCTAAGTTAACCGATAATTTTTGATTAAAAAGTTCTGCCCTGATACCAAATTCATACTGTTCAGAGGTTTCAGGATCGGCAAATTCTCCTTCAGCAACTAATCCTGAACCCGGAAAGAAAGATTCACTATAGCTACCATAGAGGGAAACTTCTTTTATAGGTTGATAAACAAGACCGACCCTTGGAGACACTGCGTCCTCATACTGTACCGTTTCTTCTGCCCCCGGATCATCTCTATCTAAGTCTTCTTGTTCGGTACTGTCATAACGAAAACCCGCCACCAGTTTTAAGTTGTCAAAAAATTCGATTTGATCTTGTACGGAAACCCCTAAGCGATCAACTTGAGAATCACTGAACGTAATAATTCCTTCTTGATTAAAATCAGGGTAAGGAAACTGTCCATATCTAGGGGCAAAAATATCCAGTTCATTAAAGTCAGAAAATCCTCGCCCAATATTACCTAATTGTTCCCGTCGGTTGAGATCCAAACCGACTAAAAATTTATGTTTAACTGACCAAGTATTGAAATTACTAATTAATTTTGTTTGCATTTCATAGTTGGTACTCGGTTGATCCAGTTCGATAAACCCACGGGTGATGGTGTTGGTTTCTTCATCCACAAAAACCTGAAAGGCTGAAATAAATCTAGTGTCATAACGTAGATAAGTAAAGGCATTTTCAAACTTAAAGTTATCACTGAATTCGTGTTCAAATTTGTAGCCAACCCTTAAGGTTTCTCCCCGTAAAAAGTCCCCCGGTTCCCCGTAAACACGGTCATTGGGTGCATCAACCACCCGATCGCCAAACGCTAACACCCCAAAATCTGAAGGGCGATCGTCATCGGAATATTCCACATTGAAGGTTAAGTTCGTGCGATCGCTCGGTTTCCAAGTTAAACTAGGGGCGACAAATTTCCGTTCCATATAAGTGTCGAAATCTCGGAAACTTTCTTCGTTACGATAGGAAAAATTAACGCGATAGAGTAGGGTTTTATCGGCGTTTAGAGGACTATTGAGATCAATAGTTGGACTCAAAAAACCTCGGTTTCCGGCTTGAAACTGCACTTCATAAAAGGGTTCTTCTTGGGGTTGTTTGGTGACAATATTAATGATCCCACCTGGTTCGGATGCACCGTATAAAATAGAGGCCGGACCTTTTAAAACTGAGACACTTTCGACGTTGGTTAAGTCCTGAAACCCACTGTTACCATTACGTCCAAAGGTTTGCCGAAACCCGTCGCGCATGACGCTAGAACTGGCAAAACCCCGTATTTGAAATCGTTGTCCTCTGGGATCTCTTGAGTCTTGTTGTACCCCACTAACATTCCTTAAGGCATCGTCAAGACGGATCACCTGTTGATCTCGGATCACTTCTTCGGGAACGGTTTGAACCGAAAAAGGAATATCTCTTAAAGGGGTATCGGTTCCCACGGCCGTTGTTCCCCCTTCGTCGGGTTGATAGTAGTCGTCTTCTCGATCATCGTCGGTTACCACTAATTCGATCGCTTCGTCTTCTTCTCCTTCTGGGGTTTCTTCTGTTTCAGTATCTGGGGGTTGTTGGGTTGTATCTAAACTCAATACCACTCGCCCATCTTCCCTATTGAGACTAATTAGCGGTAAGCTTTCTTTCCCAATGACATTAATTTCCACAACGTTATTGGGTAGTTGCGTTACGGTAATGCTTTCGATATCCTCGGTGGGGTTTTCTTGCCGAAAGTCTGCTCCGGTTAATAGGTTGAGTTGGGCGTTTGATATTTCGGCAAAAAAGGTGGTTCCAAAGCTTCCTGAAAAAATAGCAGGATCGGCTCCTGGTGGGGTTTCTAGAATAATCTCAATCCCTACATCCGTCGAGTTGATTGAAATATTGGTAATACTAATTTGTGCTTGTGCTGAGGGGGCAATACATACGGCCATCCCCCCTAATAACACTCCAGATAATACATTATTTGATTTCATTTCACACCACGAGATTGACAGTTTAACACTTAATCACTTATTAAGAATATTTCTTAAATAAATACGGTAATTGATAATGATAATTTTTGTCAAATATTTTTTAACCTAAAATATTCTTTACGTTAATTGATAAATTCGTGACAAAATTAGCCCTTAAATAGAATTAAGGACAAGTTTTTCCTAAACTTTTTATAATCAATTATCTATTGGTATTGATTGATTTTTTGATAATGACATCTTATTTATTCAGAAATATTTGCAATAAATGGCTAAAATTTTTTAATCGAAAGAGGGGGAAGGGATGAAGACAAACCCTCCTGTCCCCTGCCTCCTGCCTTCCGAGGCTTCTGCCTCGGTCACTTTTTCGTAGCAGCGATCGCTAACTTGGCCCCTTGAACTTGGCGAACCATATCCATCACCGTAACAACGCGACCGTGATCGACTTGTTTATCGGCGTTAATAATCACTAAACCCTGCTGAGAATCAGCAATTAAGGCTGTAATAGAGCTTTTTAAGTTTTCTACTTGCGTAGGCTCAGTATCAACGAAGATATCGCCATCAGGCTCAATCGTAACGTTAATTTGTTTGGTTTGTTGAGGTTCCGCCGTTGTCGCAGAGGGTAGATTAATGGGTAATCCCTCAGAACGGGTCAAAAACATCGTAGAAATGATAACAAAAGCCAATATGGAGAAAATAACGTCAATCATCGGCACGATATTAATTTCTGCTGACGGTTCCATCTCATCGGGAAGTTGCATAGGTTTTTCCTCCTTTTTCATAAAACAGACGATAGAAAAGTTCTAGCTGACCCCCATATTCCTGAATTAAAGCCAGTTGTCGCAGATAAAATGAGCGAAACGAGTTAGCAAATAAAAGGGTAACAATAGCCACCACTAACCCCATTACCGTAGAGGTTAAGGCTTCAGAAATCCCCCCTGTTACCCCAGCCGCATTGGTTCCAGCTACATTCCCTATATCTAAAGAAGCAAAAGACTGCATTAAACCTAAAATTGTCCCTAAAAGACCTAATAAGGGCGAAACCGCAATAATAGTCTGAAATAAAGTATTAAATCGTTTAAAAAGCGGTAATTCTGCTTGAGTGGCTGTTTCCAAAGCGAGACGAAACTCTGTGGGGGTAGCATTGTCTAGGGCTAAAGCTTCGAGAAAAATGCGACAGATGGGGAGATCGAGGTTTTGTTTAAGTTTGCTGATAGCTGCTACCCGTTGATCAGCCCGATAGAGTTTCAAAACGCTGGTGACGACCTTCCCTTGACGAGACTTGATACGATACCAGAATATCCCTCGTTCAATGATCAAGGCTACTCCCAACAGGGAAAAAGCTAATAATGGCCAGGCTACAATCCCACCAGAGACGAAAAAATTGGTAAGAGACATTGTTAATAGATAGGTATATTTTATTGAGAATCTATGTCAATTTACGTTATACTAAGTTTTTCGATTTTTGGCAACTATGATCAATAATTTTTTGAAGTTGCTTACTACATAGTCGGGGTGATGAGAAATAGCACAAAGGGTGAAAAGGGCTATACATCGAAGTTACATAGATTTTAATAATTTCAAAGTGCTGTAAAATTTTACGAGCCTAGTTGAAGAACTTTCTCATTATTTTCAGAGTGACTGTTCCTCGAGCATTGGGGAATTTTCAGTTTTGTTGTCAACAGTTGAGATCGTTGTTACCACAATTAACACAAATCATTAAGTTATTGTTAGAAAGTGTCACAGTCAGTCAAGCAAATTGGGAGACTTTAAGCAGCCTCTAACCCTTTTGTGTTACAATTTTTGAAGATTTTGCCATCGAGTCGGCATGGGCCACCTCAACAGCGATTATTAAGGAAATTCCATGACAACAAAAAGTAATTACGGTGCAGAACAAATACAAGTTCTTGAAGGGTTAGAACCGGTTCGCAAGCGTCCAGGGATGTACATTGGGACTACTGGACCGAGGGGACTTCATCACCTGGTCTACGAAGTCGTGGATAATTCCATTGATGAAGCTTTGGCCGGCTATTGCACCCATATCGAAATTGACATCAATGCCGATGGTTCGGTAACCGTAACAGACGATGGCCGAGGTATTCCTACCGATGTCCATCCTACCACGGGAAAGTCGGCGTTAGAAACGGTAATGACCGTGCTTCATGCTGGGGGAAAATTTGGAGGGGGTGGTTATAAGGTTTCGGGGGGGTTACACGGTGTGGGTATTTCCGTTGTTAACGCCTTATCGGAGTGGGTTATTGTTAAGGTTTGGCGCAATGAAAATGTGCATACCCAACGCTACGAACGGGGAATTCCTATTAGTTCATTACAAACAGAACCCGATAAGAAACACTCAACTGGAACCTCAGTTTCTTTCCTACCTGATAAGTTGATCTTTACAGTAGGAACGGAGTTCGACTATAGCACGTTAGCAGGAAGATTAAAAGAATTAGCTTATCTGAATGCAGGGGTAAAAATCACCTTTACTGATAACAGAAAAGAGGAACCCTATAGTGAAACCTATTGTTATGAAGGGGGGATTAAAGAATATGTGACCTATATGTGTCGAGATAAAGATCCTTTGCATCAAGATATTATTTATGTTTCGGGGGAAAAGAACGGCACACAAGTGGAAGTTGCTTTACTCTGGTGTGTAGATGCTTATAGCGATAACTTATTAGGATTTGCTAATAACATTCGTACCATTGACGGTGGAACCCATTTAGAAGGGTTGAAAACTGTCCTTACTCGGACCATGAATAATGTTGCCAGAAAACGCAACAAATTAAAAGATAATGATTCCAATTTAGGAGGAGAAAACGTCCGAGAAGGGTTAACTGGGGTGATTTCTGTAAAAGTTCCTGAACCGGAATTTGAAGGACAAACAAAAACGAAATTAGGGAATACAGAAGTCAGAGGAATTGTAGACTCCTTGGTTGGGGAAGTATTAACCGAATATCTAGAATTTAATCCCCACGTTGCTGATAGTATTATTGAAAAAGCGGTTCAAGCTTTCAAAGCAGCAGAAGCAGCGAGACGGGCCAGAGAATTAGTTCGTCGTAAGTCGGTTTTAGAATCTTCTCCGTTACCTGGAAAATTAGCCGACTGTAGTACCAGAGATCCCGAAGAATCAGAGATTTTCCTAGTAGAAGGAGACTCAGCCGGCGGTTCAGCAAAACAGGGAAGAGATCGACGATTTCAAGCTATTTTACCCCTTAGAGGTAAAATTATTAATATCGAGAAAACCGATGACGCTAAGATATACAAAAATAATGAGATTCAATCATTAATTACAGCGTTAGGGTTGGGCATCAGAGGAGAAGAATTTGACCCTTCACAATTACGGTATCATCGTATCGTAATTATGACCGATGCTGATGTGGATGGGGCCCATATTCGGACGTTATTATTAACCTTTTTCTATCGGTATCAACGGTCATTAGTTGACCAAGGCTATGTGTATATTGCTTGTCCTCCTCTGTACAAAGTAGAGAGGGGACGTAATCATGTTTATTGTTACAATGAACGACAATTACAAGAGCATATTAATAGTTTACCCACTAATGCTAACTATACGATTCAACGGTTTAAAGGGTTAGGAGAAATGATGCCTACCCAACTGTGGGACACCACTATGAACCCCGAAACGCGCCGCATGAAACAGGTAGAAATAGAAGACGCAGCCGAAGCGGATCGTATCTTTACTATTTTAATGGGCGATCGGGTTGCCCCACGCCGGGAATTTATCGAAACCTACGGACCCAAGTTGGATCTGAATGATTTAGATATTTAATGTGCCGTTAAGCTGGTGAAGATGTCAATACCCGAATAAATTCTAACGGTAACCCATCCCGATCAGCAATAAATGCCACTTCATAGATAGTATGGCCGATCATTTGTTGCTGAGGTTCAAGTAAAATGGTTAGGGGAGAAAATTGAGCAGGATCTTGTTGGGAGAGTTCAGTTAACTTCGTTTGTAACGCCTTTAACCAACGGGTGAGATCCGAAACGCGATCGCTTAAATCAAAAGAGAGGTGATAATAGCCCACATAATGCTCATCGCCAAAAGCATCAGGGGCTGGTTTGGGTTCAGGAATTTGAATCAGTTCAATTCTGCCCCCCAACCCTTCCATCCAACAGGCTAAGGTATAACCCGTGGTAAACCGTTCTTTAACAGTAAACCCCAACAGTTCATAAAAAGCGATCGCGTGATGAATATTAGCCGTGCGAATGGAAGCATGGTGCATGATTATTCAAACAGTCGAAAATAAGGATAACGTTTAGGAACCCCAGGTTCTTTTTCGAGGTCAAAATTAATAACGTCCCATTGAGGTTCTTTAGGAATATCAGGACTAAACTCCACAGGCAGGCCATACAACCGAGGGACAGACTGGGAGTTACCCCGCCAAGAGGTGTTACGCTCTAAGTAGGTACTCACCAATTCCTTATAACGATTGGCGATAATGACCTTAGTCGCCCGATATCCTTGAGTATACAGGCGATCTAAAGCTTCGTGAATCTCAAAACGGATGCCGTCAGGATGAGTATGTTGTCGGTACCATTCCCCTTCCCAACGTCGCCAGTGTCTACCGGACTGCAAATGAACTAACTCATTATTATTAGGGTTGGCTTCAAAAGCACCATGACGAGGACATAAGTAGGTATCTGTCAAGGTCAAAGCAGGAATGACTTGACGACAATGAGGACATTGGATTTCTGGCCCGTAAATAGGGTATTGTAAACTTAGAGTCATCTGTTTTTAGTTGTCTATAACTGCACTGGGTGGTCTAAATGCCTGTGCAAAATGGATTGTGTGTGTTGTCAGCATCAGGGAAGACCAGGGTTTCTAGGCAGAAAGAAAAGGAAATAACCCATAGAGTTAGGACACACTTTCTTCTGCTGATCTCCTTAGACCCGTTGCTAGTAGCTATTATATCGACTAAATCCTGGTCGCCTCGATTCTACCGCGAGATTTTAGATTTAACTTAGATTTATGCCAGAGTCCTCATTGTCCCTTCCGTCTTATTGGCCACCGCCGAATCTATCTCAAGCTGCTTTTATTGCCCCTAATGCAACAATTGTGGGGGATGTAGAAATTGCTCAAGGGGCAAGTATTTGGTATGGTGCCGTGGTGCGCGGCGATGTAGAAAAAATCAAAATTGGAGCTTATACTAACGTTCAAGATGGAGCCATTCTTCACGGTGATCCAGGGGAAGTTACCTGTTTAGAAGATTATGTTACCATCGGTCATCGGGCTGTGATTCATGGAGCTTATATCGAAACCGCTTGTTTAATCGGCATTGGGGCGGTTATTTTGAATGGCATTCGCGTGGGAACTGGTAGTTTGATCGGTGCCGGGGCCATCGTTAATAAGGATGTGCCACCGCGATCGCTAGTGGTTGGGGTTCCGGCCAGACGGGTTCGAGATTTATCTGAGAATGAAGCCGAAAAAATGATCGAACACGCTAAACGCTATCAACAGTTAGCTTTAGTTCATGCGGACAAAGGAAACAATTTGGGATTCACAAATGACCCCGAATAAGTTATAAATAGAAACATAATTTTTTCATTAAAGTCCCATAATAAGTAACAGAGGAAAAAACAATGGATTGGCGCGTTTTAGTTGTGTTAGGACCGATTATCATTGCAGCTAGTTGGGCAGGGTTTAACATCGCTGCTGCTGCTATCAGACAAGTTCAAGGGTTCTTTAATAAAGAAGCGTAATTTTAACCAGTATCACAGTCTTTGTAAGGTACTGAAATTTTCTCTGTAGGGGTCAACGGCCGTTGACCCCTACAATATTTGTGTTTAACGAAAATAAATCTATGTCCATCGCTGATCAAATTATTGTTCCCTTAGACGTTCCCACAGAAGAAGCTGCGATCGCCTTATTAGATCGTTTGCCTCAAGTTACCTTTTGGAAAGTCGGATTAGAATTATTCGTGGCCACCGGACCCACGATTCTTAAACACCTTAAAGATCGACAAAAAAAGATTTTTCTCGACCTCAAATTTCATGATATCCCCAACACTGTTGCAGGGGCCTGTCGTAGTGCCTCTCAATATGGGGTTGATTTAATCACCCTTCATGCCACTGCTGGTAAAAACGCCCTCAAAGCAGCTACCCAAGCCCTGGCAGAAAGCCCCTCACCCCCCCAATTATTAGCCATCACCCTACTGACTAGCCTCAATTCACGGGATCTAGCCTTTGATCTCAAAGTCCCCCTAGAACTCCCAGAATACGCCCTACAGATGGCTTTATTAGCCAAAGATTCGGGGATTAATGGGGCGGTGTGTTCTCCCCAAGAAGTTGCCCAACTGAGACAGGTATGTGGCCAGGATTTTGTTTTAGTCTGTCCTGGAGTACGTCCCACTTGGGCTAACACAGGGGATCAAAGGAGGGTGATGACACCAAAACAGGCCCTACAAGCAGGGGCTAATTATTTAGTGATTGGCCGGCCTATTACAATGGCAGATGATCCTGTTATGGCCTGGAATCTTATTATCGATGAAGTTAGCAGTTAGAAATCATCTCTCAAAGAGAAGAATGAGAACATGGTTCAATCTTGGACTAATAACGGTTCTCAACCTTTTGTCTATTGCCTCAGTGACACCCGCTTCCTCTCAACAGGAAGAGACTTGTCCTACAGATATACAAACTTTAACCGCTAAGATGTTAAAGGATTTACCTAGTTATGGAAACCGTGTCACCCAACGGGCCCGACGCAGCGATCGCACGGTTGAAGTTTACAACTATATATTAGTGGCCGGGAACCCAGAATTTGAGCCGTTACCCCTCAATAATTTACAATATCAGCCCGAGTTACCCGATGATACTAAACAGGTGTTTTTTACCACTTTAGAGCGACAATATAGCAAAACAGAAGCGATTCTTTTACAAAATTATTATTGGTTATTTTTAACCCCAAGTTCTGACGGTTGGCGACTGGTTTTATTATTTTCTCAATTAGCTGATTTAGAACAAGAGGATCTCCCTTTACCGCCCCAAGATGCTATTAATGGGGCGATTGGACAAGGGATACAATTATGGTTAAAAGATTGTCGGGAAGGGGTTCTAAGACCTTAATTGATGAAGATTAAGAAAATTTGGGTAAACTAAGGATACTTAAAGATGAGAATTGTTATGTCTCCTGAAAATAGCCAACTCTATCAAAGAATACAAGAATTTGCGTTAGACAAAAATAATGAACCTTTATCTTTTTCTAAGCGGTTAGCAACAGAAAATCAATGGTCATTGTCTTATACAAAACGTGTTATTGAAGAATATAAAAAATTTACATTTTTAGCTGTGGTTGCTGGTCATGCTGTTTCTCCTTCGGTTTCCGTTGATAAAGCTTGGCATTTACACCTTACTTATACTCGTTCCTATTGGGAAGAATTTTGTCCTAATGTTTTAGGAACCCCTTTACATCATGAACCTAGTAATGGAAAGTTAACAGAAGAGGTTAAGTTCAAGGGTTTATATGAGCAAACTTTGAAGAGTTATGAGAGTTTTTTAGGAGAAATTCCACCATCAGATATTTGGACATCAGTAATGGTTCCATCTCAACAGACTAAATTTAAAAAAATAGTTGATATTTTCAAAAAAAAAATAATTCAATTAGTTTTAATGACGCTTATTGTTTGGATTTTGTTAGGAATTAATTGGATTTCTGATTCTCCCGTTTATTTTAATTCAAGACTCTTTAATCATGAAAATTCAGCCTTAGCTATTCCTTTATCTGATTATGCCTACTATTGGGATTTTATCACTGTTAATATTGATGCTCAAGCTGATGGAAGTATGATAGTAGAGGAAGTTCAGAAATACACTTTTAATAGACCTTGGACTAATAAGCGTCATCGATTTATTCTTCTTGATAAATTCGATGATATTCAAGATGTTTCTGTTAGTGAAAATGGAGAAAAATTAGAAACAGAAACGAGCATTAAAAATCAAAGATTTTACATCCAGTGGGATCATCCGTTAAATGTTAAAGATAGTCCTGAATCTCATATTTTTACCCTTCGGTATAAGGTGTTAGGTGGATTACATAAGCAGGGAATATCTGGGGAAGATGAACTTTATTGGAAAGCGATCTTCCCCAACAGAAAATATCCTATTCTCAAGGCTAAAGTTAGAGTCAAATTGCCTGAGCAATTAGAACATAAAATGGTTACACTTGAAAGTTTAGGGGAACCTACTCGCAAAAAACAAATTGATCCTCAAACTGTTGAATTCGTTGCTTCAAATGAAATTAGTCCAGGTGAAAGTATTGCTATTCAGGGTACTTTTCCTCACAAAATTCTCAATTTAGATTCTCCAAAGCATAAATTTTCTGAGCATTCATCGCCGGCAGAAAGCTTTCTCTTGTTAATAATTATTCTTGTGTTTATTTTCACTATTCCTGCCGTTTTAATGGGTAATAAAAATCCTAAAAATGGTGGTACTAATACTAATAGTAATTATAGTAGTTGTGGTGGTAGCTGTGGCAGTAGTTGTGGTGGCGGCTGTGGTGGTGGCGATTAAATAGTATTTGAAGCCCTTCTGGCGAGTCAGAAGACAGGGGGTAATCCCCCCTACCCCCATTGAGAAGGGGGCGGGCAGGAGGGAAGATTTTTAGTTAAAGTAAAGCCTTGTTGCCTCTTTTCTGCTCATTAATTTATTATATTCTCCCAAACACCAAGGATTCAAAGTAAAATATAGATAAGGGAGCAAAAACAAACTATTAATCATAAAAGCATTTTTTCAAGAATTTTTAGTGAGAGATTTGTCATGAAAAAGACCTATGTTCTTGATACTAACGTTTTACTTCATGACCCGACGGCTTTGTTTCAGTTTGAAGATAATGAGGTGGTACTGCCCATCACCATTATTGAAGAACTAGATCGCTTTAAAAAACAGCCCGAAGTCAGAGGACGTAATGCTAGACAAACATCCCGAACCCTCGATCAACTTCGCTTACAAGGAAGGTTAACCGAAGGCATCCCTCTAGAAAATGGTGGCAGTTTACGGGTCGCTTTATGCTCTGGCCAAACCCTCCAAGAACTTCCCCCAGAATTAGAAGGAGATTTAGGGGATAATGCCATTTTAGCCGTGGCCTTGGAATGTAAAGCCGAATGTAAATGTCCCGTTGTCTTAGTCAGTAAAGACACAAATCTTCGCATTAAAGCCGATACCCTCGGACTATTAGCCCAGGACTATGAAACCGATAAAATTCAAGCCGATGAACTTTATACAGGGTACAGCGAACTGATGGTAGAGTCTTCTACTATTGAGCAATTTTTCTCAGAAAAACAGATAGAATTACCAACAGAGTTACTCCCTAATCAGCTAGTTACCCTCATTGATGCGATTAATCCTCATCATACCGCTTTAGGTCGGGTGGATCATAGTGGAAAAAAACTGTTCCCTCTCTTTACCTTACCCTCGTCCGGGATTGCTCGTATTCGTCCTCGTAATCGGGAACAGCAATTTGCCTTAGACTTATTGTTAGAAGAGTCCATCCCTTTAGTGACGTTGATTGGGAAAGCCGGAACTGGTAAAACCCTTCTCGCTATTGCCGCCGGTTTTCATCAAGTGGCTAACGAAAAGCATTATAATTGCCTTCTGATTTCTCGCCCTGTTATCCCGATGGGACGTGATTTAGGTTATTTACCTGGAGAGATCACTGAAAAATTGACTCCTTGGATGCAACCCATCTATGACAACTTCGACCTCATTTTTGAGACGCAAAATCCCTCCAATAAACCGGCTCATTGGCGACGAGGCCATGAAGAATTGTTAGAAAGAGGACTCTTACAAATTGAACCTTTAACTTACATTCGAGGACGTACCATTCCCAAACAATTTTTGATTGTGGATGAAGCGCAAAATTTGACTCCCCATGAAGTGAAAACCATTTTAACTCGTGCTGGAATTGGCACTAAAATTGTCTTAACCGGAGATATTGAACAAATTGACAACCCTTATGTCGATGGGGCAAGCAACGGACTCACTTATGTGGTAGAACGGTTTAAAAATGATGCCCTCGCTGGTCATGTTACTCTGCTGAAAGGGGAACGTTCTTCCCTGGCAGAAAAAGCTGCCGTTCTTCTCTAATGACGTTTATCCATAGGTCAAAACCCTCTGGTAAAAGTTAACATAGAATTAAATGCGTATTCAATGTTAAACTTGTCTTTTATTTCTCTAAATATATCAGATAAATTCGCTGTATTGGAACCAATTATATTATCTTCTTTTCTTTCATGTTTATGATGGGGAAAACTTGATAAATTGAGTTTTTGATGATGAAGTGCATTATCATAACGGAAAATTAATTGATTATTTTGATTCATATATTGATAGGAATATTTACCTCTATCAATACCATATTCTACTTCAACATATTCTGTGAAATAAAGCCAAGAACCATCAATTAACTGAATTTTACATTTAATGTAACCTAAATGTTTATCTCGTTTTTGATAAACTATATTTTGGGATTTAATCATTTGAAAAGAATCAATTATAGTTTGAATATTTTTGAAATAATCTTCAATCAACATTGATTTTAGCTGCTAATTCTTTTTGTTTCTCTTGTAATTTGCTTAACATCCAAATTTCTCCCATCCATTCATCAAACTCCATGTTTAAATCATGGTCTAATTTATCATTATTAAAGTTATTAATAAATTCTTCAGTGGATACTTGATATTTGTCTTCAAAATACTTTAATTTTTCTTTCGTTTCTCTGATACTCTTTTCAATTTTTTCTAATCTATCTGTTGTTTTAATCATTCTGTTACTTACTAGGTGAAAGGTAGATATTTTGATAAGAGTTTAATCCAATTCAATTTCTATAGCAATCAGGTTTCAGTTGTGAGAAAATGACAAAGAGGATTTAACATTGTTAAATCCCTACAGCAGCTTATTGGTAGGGACATAATAATATTATGTCCTCATGGGTTCTCATAAATCATTCCTGATTGCTATACAGCTTTTTATAGAAACATAATACTATTCTTATTTTAATTAATAATGGTATTTTAATTGGGATAAAAAAATAGCCTCATTTTGAACTTTATAAACCATTCGATGTTCATCATCAATTCGTCTTGACCAATATCCTGATAAATCATATTGTAAAGGTTCAGGTTTGCCAATATAAATAATCTTCCCAAGCTGTTTCTGAAAAAATTAGTTTCATTCTAATAACTCTTTTTCAATTCCTCCTCCAGCTTCTAACTCAGCAATAGAGTCTCGAAGACGTTGGGCATTTTTAGGACTCTTTAATAAATAGAAGGTTTCTTGATAAGAATTATAATCAGATAGAGACATTAAAATAACAGGTTCTTGATTATTTTCGGTAATAATAATTGGACTATGATCTTGACAAACTTTTTCCATAAACTTTGGCAAGTCTTCTTTAATTTCTGTATAATTGAATTGTTCCATGTTAAACCCTATCTTAATATTGAAGGCACTATGTAGCCATCTTCGATTATATCAAAGCATCAAAAAGAGTAGAATAAAAAAAGAAACTCAAACATTGAAACTTGATGAAAACTAAAATAGAAACATGGAAATGTGTAGCAGGGTGTGGGGCCTGTTGTAACTTAGATCCAAGCGATCGCCCCGACTTAGAAGACTATTTAACCCCAGAAGAATTAGACCATTATCTCAGTTTAGTCGGAGAAGAGGGATGGTGTATTAACTTTGATCATGAAACCCGAAAATGTTTAATTTATGAACAACGGCCCCGTTTTTGTCGCGTCCAACCCGATACTTTTCAACAAATGTATGAGATCGATCCCTCTGATTTTAACGAATTTGCCATAGACTGTTGTCGACAACAAATTGAAGGAGTCTACGGGTCGAAAAGTACCGAGATGGAACACTATAATGAAGGAATAACACAAAATAACTAACCACAGTAAGGAGGTTGGCCTATCGATACCATCTATGGAAACCTGCAAGGGTTAAAACCCAGTCAAATTAAGCAATTAAGGCGACTGTATCATCAAAAACTACGGGGCGATCGCTTCACGTCTCCAGAGTTTGCCCAAAGACTGGCCGCGGTCAGTTCTGATCTGGGTCAAGGGGTATGCGCCTATATAAACCGTCGTGGCCAAGTCATTCGGGTCGGTGTGGGAACCCCTCGACAAACCCAAATCCCCCCCCTAGAATTGCCTCGTTATGGGGCTGAACGCCTCTCAGGTATTCGTTGTATCGCTACCCAACTCAAAAGCGATCCCCCTAAAGAGTCCAGTTTAACGGCCATGGTACTGCAACGTTTGGATACTTTAGTGGTGTTATCCGTTACCTCAGCAGGGAAAATGCGACGGGGAGGTGGGGCGACCGGATACGTCAAGGAAGCCTATATTGCCCATTTATTGCCCGCCTCAGAGTTCAACCCCAACCATGCTTATTATTGGACGGTTTCCCCGGCCATGACCCTAGAAACCCTCTCAGAACAGGACTTTTTGGGGCTGGTAGAAGGGTTAGAAGCGGAGTTTCGTCGGGAATACGTGGCCCAGCAGGTAGAAGGGGACCACGAACGGGTGGTGATCGTCGGGTTACAAACGGAAAAAATGAGCGATCGCGCCTTTGCTGAAGAGTTGGCCGAAATAGAAAGACTGGTTTCCACCGCCGGCGGGGAAACGGTGGAAACCATCCAACAAAAGCGATCGCATCCCCATCCGCAAACCGTTGTCGGAAAAGGTAAGGTGGAAGAAGTGGCGTTACGGGTGCAAACGTTGGGGGCCAACTTAGTAGTATTTAGTATTGACTTATCCCCGGCCCAAGTCCGTAACCTGGAAACCCAGTTAGGGGTGAAAGTGGTTGATCGGACTGAGGTTATTTTAGATATTTTTGCTCAACGGGCCCAGTCCCGCGCCGGGAAGTTACAAGTAGAGTTGGCCCAGCTAGAATATATGTTGCCTCGGTTAGTCGGACGAGGTCAAGCCATGTCTCGGTTGGGGGGTGGTATCGGGACCAGAGGACCAGGGGAAACCAAGTTAGAAACGGAACGTCGGGCGATTCAACGACGTATTTCTCGCTTGCAACAGGAGGTGAATAAGTTACAGTCTCACCGTTCCCGTTTGCGTCAACAACGGCAAAAACAGGAGGTTCCTAGTATTGCTATTGTTGGTTATACCAATGCGGGTAAGTCCACCTTGATCAATGCGTTGACCAATGCAGAGGTGTACACTGCCGATCAATTATTTGCTACCCTCGATCCAACGACTCGCCGTTTATCGGGTATGGATAGTGAGACACAACAACCTTACACTTTTTTGTTAACGGATACGGTAGGATTTATTCATGAGTTACCCCCATCTTTAGTAGATGCGTTTCGCGCTACCTTAGAAGAGGTCACCGAAGCAGATGCGTTGCTGCATTTAGTTGATTTATCTCATCCTGCTTGGCAACATCATATCCAGTCTGTAATGACTATTTTACAGGAAATGCCGTTAGTTCCTGGGCCTATTTTATTAGTATTTAATAAGATTGATACGGTAGACGGAGATACTTTACGGGTTGCCCAAGAAGAGTATCCTTTAGCTGTATTTATTTCTGCCAGTCAACGGTTAGGGCTAGAAACGTTACGCCATAAGTTGAGTCAGTTGGTTCAATATGCGTTAAATAATTCTAGTTTTTAACAGTTATCAGTCATAAGTCATCAGTCATCAGTTTAAAATTGTTTGACTATCTATCTGTATATTCTGAAAAGCTAGAGGAGAGATAACTCCTTTAATTAGTTTAATTTGTTTTAAATAACGATCATTTTCTGGTTGTTGAAAGACGATCAGTTGACTATTTTTGATATCTATAACCCAATATTCTTTAATCTTAGCAAGAGCATAAATTTTTTTTTTCGTTTCTAGATCGTATTTTAATGTAGTGTCTGAAACTTCTATTAATAACTCAATATCTTCGGGATAAGGATGACGAGTATCATAACGTTCTAGGGGGAATTTTGCTATGATAATATCGGGTTCAGGTTCAGAGTTAAAAAGGGTAATAGGGTGTGCTTCAAAAATGATTGCTTTTCCTCTTAATTTTTCTCGAAAATAGTCAGCCAGCTTAAAAGTTACTCTACGGTGAAATGGTTTTTCTGGAGTCATTTCTATTATTTCTCCTGCAATTAACTCCACTTTTTTTTGCGCTAAAATACCAGCATCAATCATACTGTGATAATCTTCAATTGTCCATTTTACTAATGTTGGCATAGTCATCATCTCATTGATAATAATACATCTTCGACTGGTTTAGGTACTTCGATAGGATAAAATCGATGAGTTGCAAAAGCATAATCTTCTCCACTTTCATCAATCACTCGAATGAGTCCATTAGATTCTGCTATTTCATCAGGAATAATGCGGTATATTTTACCAATTTCTAAAGAAGCTTCGTAGTCCTTATTATTAAGACAAACTGCAAAATAATTTACTTGAGAGGATTCTATTTTCATCATTAATCTAAAAAGGGTAACTTGATCTTAAATTCTTTTTTGCCAATACCATGCACCTCATACCAATGGATTTCAGCTACTCTAATTGTACCATTAGGTAATTGAACTTGAGCGATACCCTTTAATTTTCGCCATTTTCCTTTACCATATTTTTTAGATAATCTTGACCGGTTACGAATACCTGTTCCAGTAGCAATAATTTCAATATTCGTAATATTACCAATAATTTCAAAGTCCACAATCAAACAATCTTATCAACCAGAAGCTTATTATATCATCACAAGGATGGGCTTTTGGGTTTATATGGCTGACTTTCTGTTAACTTTGTAAGTAAAGAAGGTCAAATGATATAAATAATATTGCTAGTATATTTACACATATACCTAAGACAAATAAACAAGCAATCCAATATGTTATTGTTCCTAGTCTAAGTCGTTTTTTGATATAAATATTTGGATCTTTTAAATTAATTTTTGATTCTTTTTGACCTTGTGTTGTAGCGATAGGAGTTTCTTCTGATGTTAATCCTAATTGATTTTCTAAAGAACTCATTTTTAAAATAGTAGCTCTATAATATTCTTGTCCTTTTCTTAGAGTTTGTAATCCTACAAATGAAATTAAACTACCAATTATGAACAATGGAATTAAAAGATATTCATATTTTGCTAAATTAGGTATCCTTAAAATTCCTGCTCCAATAGTAAATACTCCTGCTGTTAAAGTTATATAAAAGCGATTCCGATCCCAATTGTATAAAACTTGAAACCGATACTCTTCAACACTAATTTTGTATAGATCCAATAGATTTTTTTCTATGTTATCGCTTTTCATAGCATGATTCTATCAAAATTAGTAATTTATTGTAAAGTTCGTTTGTATCATTTTCTAACAACCGCTTGGCTAGAAAATGTGTTAACCCAAATTGAACTAGAAGAATAAACTTTTCAAACTAATTTATTAAAAAGCTTGTATCCATTCTTTGATTTCATAATCTGTCCAGATTCCATTTTTCCAATAGGGATCATTTTCGATTAATTCCTTGACTTTTTCAGCATTTTCTGCGTCATAAATTCCGAAAACCTTAGTATTATCTTTAGTGGGTCCTAGTGTAACTAAAATCCCTGATTCTTTTTGCTGTTTTAAACCATCTAAATGATCTTGACGGTAAGGGGTTCTTTTTTCTAAAGCATTTTCGCAGTAACTACCAAATAAGATGTATTTCGGCATAATTTTAAACCATCATAAATAAGATAAGATCACTCTTAATTATAAAGGATATCATAAAATTGAGTCCTATCCCTTTATACTCAACATCAGGATTGTACATGATTCGAGTTGTTGCCAGAACATTAACTAATATAAAAGTTAAGAAATAGTCCCGATAATATAATTAATTGTGCTGTTAAAATAATTACATAACTAGCAAATTTAACCCTAATTATAGCAAACAATAAAATGAGACTGGAAAGATTAAACAGAGAATTTAATAATAAGAATACTAAACCCGAACCGTATAAAACTGAAGACAAAATAGGGGTTAGAAAATAAGCAGAGTTGAGAGAATTAAGGGAAATTAGTAACCCAAAGACTATCATAACTAATAGTTGATTGAACGGAGTTTCTCCCCATTGAAAAAGTGTTGATTGAGGGAGAAAAACTTGACAAGCGGTAGATATAGCTACCCCAACCAAAAGAATACTTCCTAATTCAAGAAACTCTCTCATTATATTCTCGAAAAATAATAAAAATTGTTGCCAAATTCCCAGAGACGTTCTGATATTCCCTTGAGATTCATAAATTAAGTTGCCAGAACGATGAAATGGTTTAAACCCTTTGGAATCTTCTAAAATAGTACCTGAATTAACTAAAGTAGAACGACTTTTAAGAACAGAAGAGGACTCATCTATGATGACAGATTTTTCTGGGTAGGCACTAAAAACTAAACCTACCATAATACCAATTATCCAAGCACCTAAAATTCTCAAAAAGACTAATCTAGGATGATCTCCTAATACTTGCCAACTGTTACTAATAATAAACGGGTTAACAGTAGGAGAAGCAACGAGAAAACTGATACATAAAGGAATGGGTAAACCCTGCAACAATAACCGTCTCACGATAGGAAGATTACCATATTGTCCCACAGGAAATAAAAAACCTAAACTGCTGCCAATAATGACAGCTAAAATACGAGTACGGGGTAATTTATTAACTAATTGATGTTCATCAACAAATACTAATAACCCACTAGATACAAGAATACCAAGGAGAAGAAACGGTAAAGAGATTAGCAGGTTACTGATAAATAAAGTATAGATATAATTCAGTTGGGACATATTTCAAAGAAGTCAGAAGTCGGAAGTCAGAAGTGCAATTTATAATTGAGAAGTCTAACCACCAACTACAATCAACGTTAAGGAATAATGCTACTCACTTTTTAGACTAAATGTCAAGACATTTTTTTAGCATTTGCTGCTTCTCCGCAACTTCGAGGAGTGGGAAAAAGTTTACCAGGGTTGGCTAAATTATTGGGGTTAAACACTTGTCTTACCCATTGCATGGTTTCTATATCCATTTCATTAAACATATAGGACATATATTCATTTTTATCCGAACCAATTCCATGTTCTCCTGATAAGCTTCCGCCCAATTCTACACAGAGTTTGAGAATTTCTCCCCCTAATTTTTCTACTTCTTCCCATTGTCCAGAAACCGCATTATCATACAAAATTAACGGGTGTAAATTACCGTCTCCGGCATGGAAAACATTAGCAATGCGATAACCATGTTCTGCTCCTAATTGATTGATTTTTTCGAGAACATTGGCTAATTGTGTGCGAGGAACCACTCCATCCTGAACAAAATAATCAGGACTAATATTACCTGCAGCCGCAAAGGCTTCTTTTCTGCCTTTCCAAAGTTTTAAACGGGTTTCTAAATCATTGGCGGTCGTAATTTCTCTTGCTCCATTTTTGCGACAAATCTCTGCCACTTTTTCTTTATAAGCTGCCACTTCAACGGATAATCCATCTAATTCTACTAATAAAATAGCTGCGGCATCCCGTGGATAACAATTGGTTTTAACCGTATCTTCGACTGCATTAATACAGAAATTATCCATAATTTCCATACCGGCTGGAATGATACCAGAACTAATAATATCTGCCACCGCTTGTCCGGCGGATTTAACAGTCGTAAAATCAGCTAAAACAACACAGATGGTTTCAGGGGTTTTGAGAATTTTTAGAGTAACTTCTGTTGCTATTCCTAACGTTCCTTCTGACCCCACAAACAAACCGGTTAAATCATACCCTGGCATTTCAGGAATGCTACCCCCAACTTCAATAATTGACCCATCCGGAATGACTAATTTTAACCCTAAAACATGATTCGTTGTTACCCCATATTTTAAACAATGAACCCCCCCAGAATTTTCTGCTACATTACCCCCAATGGAGCAAATAATCTGACTAGAAGGGTCTGGCGCGTAATAAAAACCAGCACCACTAACGGCTTGAGTTACCCAATTATTAATCACTCCTGGTTGTACGGTCACCCGTTGATTTTCTAAATCAATATTAAGAATTTGTTTCATGCGGGCCGTGACAATTAACACACAATCTTCTACGGGTAATGCGCCTCCCGATAGTCCGGTACCAGCACCCCTGGCTACCCAAGGAATTTGATGGTCGTGACAAATTTTAACGGCGGCAGCCACTTCTTCGGTGGTACGCGGTAAAACGACGAGTGCAGGACGTTGACGGTAGGCGGTTAAGCCATCACATTCATAGGTTAAGAGTTCTTCTTTACGACGAATGACTCCATCTTTACCGATAGCTGTTTCTAGGGCTTTGATGATGGGTCGCCATTTTTTATCCGTGTCGTTTAAAATTCGATTTAATAACATGGGGTTAGGATTAATTCTTGTGTTTTATTGTAGCTGATTTGTTCCATCTGAGGGAGAAAAGAGAATTTAACGAAGTCAGAAGTTATTTTTATAGTAAAGTTATCAATCCCATAAGCTATGATAGATCAAAATTAGGAAATAACTAGATGCTAGAAATTAACAAAAGTTATGTCTTAGACAAAAATAATAATCCGATCGCAGTACAGATTCCTATTGCTGAATTTGAAAAACTAGAAGAAATTATCGAAGATTATGGACTAGGAAAACTGATAGAAGAAGTAGAGAATGATAAACCCTTGTCCAAACAAGAAGCCTTAAAGTATCTAAAATCAATTAGAAATAAAAATGTGGGAAATTAAATACACTAAAAGATTTTTAAAAGAATTAGCCTCTATTTATCAGAGAGTTGCACATCGTAGAGAAATTGACAAAATTTTTCCTTAACTACGAACTCGGATTAATTCTCTTCTGCAAACATTGCTTGTCGCTGGTTAACCACCGGCCAGTCTTCATTTTCTCCTCCAATAATCAACTTTTTAATCACAATTAATTCTTGACTCAATTGAGTTAAAGCATTGATCAAAATATCGAGAGCGATTAAATCACTGGTGCCAAGATCAAACCAACAACGACCCCACACCCCTTCGTATTCAAACTCAGCCATATTGTGCATCGGGGCCATCATCATCTCATCAGAAACTTGGGTATTATACTCCATATAACTAATTTCTACACCCATGTCTTGGACTTGGAGATTTTCTGCATTAAACCCCCCTAATTTACCTAAATAAAACCAAGAATTAAACACCTCTTCTACGTACTGTCTTTCCATAGGAGAAGGAACAGTTTCAAACTCTAACCAAACCCATAAATCAAAGGGATTAAACTCTCTAAATTGAACTTTCATAAAACAATCAACTAAGAAGTAACATCACTACTTTTATTACTAAATTTCCAGATCACACTTGATATCCAATTAGTAATAATATGAGCCACAATCGGGACTAATAAATTATCAGTTATTAAGGCACTATAACCAAGAGCAAATCCCACTAAAGTTGCCCAAACCACATAAGGCCATTGTTGAGAACCACTTAAATGTAATACCCCAAACACTAAACTGGAAACAATAACAGCCAATAGATCATAGCCCAAGGCCGGTAACATAACACCCCGAAACAATAACTCTTCACTAAGGCCAGGTAATAAACCCAACCAGATTAAATCGGGCCAAACTAAGGGTTTTAAAACTAACTGTAAATAAGAGTCGGCACTGTGACGATAAGCCGGCCACAAACGATAGACAATACTACTAGCAACAATAATGATACCGGCTAAGGCAACCCCATAGAGTAGGCCATCAACAGATAACTGAATTTTTATCAGAGCAATAGAACCAAAATATTGCCAAATCTTGGCAATAATTAACAAAATAATGGCCGTCACCCCCATCACCACTAAAATTTGGGTACGGGTTAACGGTTCCATATCGGACGAGTTGGGATTAGTCACAGGCTTGAGAAAGAGGGGAAACAACGGGACGTAAGGCATCAGCACTAATGCCGGCTTTATGAGCCAACAAGACACCCAACGCCTCTAAATACGAGTTTACCGTAATTGCCTCCATTCCCAAGTCTTCGGGGGTTACATTCAACGTGGTTGTATTGTCCCTGACAGCGATGATGCGGGTGTGACGCTGACTCAAACTGAGTATGGCACTCCCACCACAAGCGGTTTGAGGAATAACCAAAGCATCCACTTCATCGGCCCAAATACTATGGGGTTGAGGTTGAGTAACAAATTGAGGCGCACGGCTTAATCCCACTAAGACACAGGGTAGAAAGGTATAGCCTAACTCTTCTGCTGCTGCACGGGGGGAAATCGTATCATCCACAGCTAAGGGTTCTAACGCGGGTGCATGGGCGCAAGGGACGGCAAATTGACGGACAATAAGGTGAGAAATGACCGCTTCGGCACCGGCTAAGGGGTCAACCCCTTGGCCATGACGATAATTATCGAGTGCTAGGGTTTCTATCTCATCGGGGAAACGAGCGACAACGGCGATCGCTTCTGCTTTACTTTTCGTCATTAACTGTTCTGCCGCTCTGAGCAAACTGTCGGGGTGGCCAATGGTCCCCCAACTGGCTCCAGAATGGGCGGTACGCAGTTCTACCTGTAATGGGTTATCCGTGACCACATAATCCGTTAACGTCAGTCCTAGGGTCGCTCTAGTGGCATCTGCTGCTTGAATATGACGGGTTCTTAATTCTGGCTCGATACCTTGATCTAAAATTAAGCCCACTCGGTTCTGATGGACGGGTTTAAGTCCCCAGTCTCCTTGGGCAAAGCGGTCTAACCCATACCCTTCTACATAAAAAACATTGTCTAAGGGCCAATAGAGTTGCGCCCCGTTGAGGACATTGGGATGAGTGATCAGGCGATCGCAAACTTTGGCCATCGCTTTCGCTACAGGTAAAGCGTCTCCGGCATATCCACCAATGGCCGCCCCAATACCCGTAGGAACGATTAATATGGCTGTGTAGGGACGATGAATCAATTAGGTATCCTTGGTAACAATGGCTTCTACTTGAGCAGTTTGTTTGGCTTTATCCACCTTGGTGATAGCCCAACGTAGGGGTTTTCCCTGTTGTTGTAGGGTGGTTTCCACTTCTTTGACTGTCAAGGGAGTTTGCTGGAGATCAATCTCGGCTTCGATGAAATGGGTGGTCATAATTAGATTTATCTAATAAATTGTACATAGTCCTCAGTCTATCAGTCTTCTTAACCTGATGTTATCTCTAAAGTTGTACAAAAAAATAACATAAAAACAAACACTAAAAATAACATCCCTCCTTTATCGTAGTAATCAAGAGAGCAAAAACAAATTTGAGTAAGGCAATGACGGCATATAGTTCCTTGAAACCCAATCTATACTATCCAGGTGAGACACCTACCAAATCCTTCCATCCTTCCATTGATAGCAAACTCAAGCGGGGAGTCGATATTATGGGAGCGTTAGTGGGATTGATGATCACGGTGATCATCGCTATCCCTATTATGATTATTATGGCTATTTCAGATCCCGGTCCCCTGCTTTACAGTCAAGTTCGTTGTGGGTTACATGGCCGACCGTTCCGTATCTGGAAATTCCGCTCTATGGTGGTTGGGGCTGATAAAATGAAGCATTTAGTGAAAAATGAAGCGCAAGGACATATTTTTAAGAATACTAACGACCCTCGTATTACCTGTTTAGGGGCGTTTTTGAGAAAAACCAGTTTAGATGAGTTTCCTCAGTTTTGGAATGTGTTGATGGGAGATATGAGTTTAGTGGGAACCCGTCCCCCTACCGTAGATGAAGTAGAAAAATATGATCCTCATCACTGGCAACGACTAAATGTTAAACCTGGAATTACAGGGGAATGGCAAGTTAATGGCCGCTCAAGTATTAAAGATTTTGAAGATATTGTCCAAATGGATCTTCACTATCAACAAAAATGGTCTTTATGGTATGACCTGAATCTAATTATCAAAACCGTTCTAGTTGTTGTTAACAAAGATGGGGCTTACTAAGTTTATGTTTTTGGCTATACTTTCCCTCAGATAACACCGTCTTAATTCAAGAACAGAATGGTTCTAATACTTGAGATAAAATGGTAGCCATTGATTCTAAGCTGTATGTCTGAATACATCTTTTTCTAGCTTGTTCTCCTTGTGCTTTTGCTTCTTCTAAATGATTAAAAATCCAATTAATTTTATCAGCTAATTGTTCAGGGGAACTCGGCTCAACTAAGTAGCCAGTATCCCCTAGAATTTTGGGTATATCCCCCACTTTTGTTGCTAAAATAGGCTTGGCCATGGCCATCCCATCACTCAATTTTAAGGGAAATTGAGCTTTTGTTGATGGGGTATCTTGTTGAGGGACGACTACTAAATCAGCAGCAGAAACGATTTCTGGCATAGCTTTCACTGGAGATTTAGGCAGTTGAATTAACCATTTTCCCCAGGTTTCTTGCAATTTTTTATCATAATTATCATAGGGACTTCCTCCAACAATGACTAATTTTAATTCGGGATTATTCAGTTTTTCTAAGGCCATTAAAACATCCTCTACCCCTTTGTAGGGACGGGGTGCGCCAGGAAACATTAAGATTTTATAATCGTCTAAGTTATATTTTTGGCGACTCTTTTGGGAATCATATTTTTGGGGATCAAATAAGTCTGTATCTTTGCCATTGGGAATATAAATACCCCCAAACCGTTGTTGAATAAATTGGGTGTGTAGGGTGATTTGATCCGCTAAAGAAACTAGGTTTTCTATCTTTTGTAAATAGAAAGGATGATCGGGATGTTGTAGGGGTGCTTTGCCTTTAAATAAATCCTCAATAAACCCTTTTACTGTAAAATTATATCGCCAATCATCTCCTCCAAACCAACTCATTTCCCAATCATCAATATCCACAATTAAGGGACGATGACTTAGATATTTTTTGAGCAAAGCAATACCATAACTACTGGGTTTTAATTTAACAGCATAAAGAATATCTCCGTCAATTTTAGGTAATAATTGTTTCAGCGATCGCCAGGTTCCTCCAAATCCTGTATAGTAGGGACAAGGAATAGAAGTAATCGGTAAATCTTGGGGTAACTCGGATAACCCATTTTCTTCATAAGCAATGCCGAAAATCTTGACGTTATGTCCTAATTTTTGTAAAGCTTGTGTTAGTAAAAAAGGCCGAATTGCTCCACCCCATCTTCCTGCACCTTTACTAGATAAATCACTGACAATTAGAGAAATGTTCAATTTATGATTAGGTTGAATCATAGTCATAATAATAAGAATAATTCTAAATTTAGCCTCTTAAAAATATTATTGAAGTTGTTGATTTAACCAACTAAGATAATCTTGACTTCCTTCCGAAATCGGTAAAGTAATAATTTCAGGAACTTCATAGGGATGAATTTCTTGAATTGTCTTTTCTAAAGTTTGATAATTATTTTGATGACTTTTAATTAAACAAATACATTCTTCATCTTTACATAGCTCATTTTCCCAGTAATAATAACTCCTAACCGACTCAATAATTTGTACACAACCTGCTAATTTTTTCGCCAACAAAGTTTTGGCAATTTGTTCAGCAGTTTCCTTTTTTGGTGTGGTTGTTATGACAACAATAAATGATGATGACATAAACTATATTTTCTATCTAGATTGCAGTTACGTTTGATGTTAGAACAAATGACGATCTAAATTATATCAGAATAATAGTTCTGAATTTGATCAGAATGGGTTACAATTTTTTCGTGTCTATTATTTGAAAATTATTAGCTTATGCTTCTACCAAAATCTAAATTAGGACGTTTTTCCCATTGGAGTTTAGCTAAAATATTAATGTATATTGGGGTATTGATTACATTATGTTGGTTGTTTATTGCTTTATTTGCTCCTATTTTAGAAGGGATTGGTTTTCTACAAAATCCCACAGATTTATTAAGTAATATTCCTGGAGAGTCTCCTAGTTTACGTCATTGGTTGGGAACCAATGTTCGAGGATATGATGTATTTTCTCGTACGCTTTTGGGTTCACAAGCTGCTTTAAAAGTTGTTTTTTTGGCAACTATTTTATCCATAATTGTTGGTGTACCTTTAGGATTAATCAGTGGATATTTAGGCGGGAAAGTAGATAAAATTTTATTGTTTTTTATGGATACTATCTATACAATTCCTGGTCTACTATTGTCAGTGACTTTGGCTTTTATTTTAGGAAGAGGAATTTTGAATGTGGCAATTGCAGTCAGTATTGCCTACATTCCTCAGTATTATCGGATTGTTCGGAACCATACCACCAGTGTTAAAAATGAGTTATTTATCGAAGCAGCAAAAGCGATGGGAGCAACCCCCACTCGTGTTTTATCTCGCTATCTATTTCTTAATGTTATTCAAAGCGTTCCTGTGGTCTTTACGTTAAACGCTGCTGATGCTATTTTGGTATTAGGGGGATTGGGTTTTTTGGGCTTAGGATTACCCGAAGAAGTTCCCGAATGGGGACACGATCTCAAAGAAGCATTACCTGATTTGTCTACAGGTATTTGGTGGACAACTTTATTCCCTGGAATGGCCATGACCTCAATGGTGGTAGGATTATCCTTTATCGGGGAAGGTATTAGTGAAATGTTTAACCCTGCTTTACGTAATAAACGATGAAAATTAAAGATATTGGGGAACAAGGACTGCTCAAAAAATTACAAGGTTTTTGTCCCCATGATATAATTGGGGACGATGGAGCCGTTTTAGGGATTGATCCTCAACAGCAGTTGGTGGTTACTACCGATGTTTTGGTGGATGGAGTCCACTTTAGCGACACAACTACCCCCCCCGAATCTGTGGGTTGGCGTGCGATCGCGGCTAATTTGTCGGATCTCGCAGCCATGGGAGCAACACCCCTAGGAGTTACTGTTGGCCTAGCTTTACCTGGAAAATTATCCGTTGATTGGGTAGAGCGTTTGTACCAAGGAATGAGACAACTGTTAGCTCAATCTAATACACCCATCGTTGGGGGAGATATCTGTCGTTCTCAAGTTATAACGATTAGCATTACGGCCTTAGGACAAGCTTCTCCCAATCATATTATCAAACGGTCTACGGCTCAACCTGGAAATGTGATTGTTACGACAGGGTATCATGGGATGTCACGTACAGGTTTAGAGTTATTGCTTAATCCCCATCTAGAAGTTGAGATGAGTCCAGAAACCCGTCATCGATTCATTCATGCTCATCAATACCCTCAACCCCGTTTAGATGTGCTGCCCCATCTTGGGGAGATTATGGCGAAGGATACCATTACAGGGATGGATAGTAGTGATGGGTTAGGGGATGCGCTTATGCAAATTTGTGCCATGAGCCAGGTGGGCGCACAGATACAGTTATCCCAACTACCATGCCTATCCATGATATCACAGTGGTTTAATTGTGAGCAAGCTTTAAATTGGGTGTTGTATGGGGGAGAAGATTTTGAATTAGTGTTATGTTTAGCAGAAGAAAAGGCCAAGAAACTGGTTACAGCATTAGGGAAAGAAGCGAAAATTATCGGCAAAATTATTGAAGAGCAATCAGTCACGTTAATCGATGAAAATCAACAAAAATCTTTGAGTTTCGCAAAAACTTTTCAGCACTTCTCATAAGAGTTATCATCTCTAAAAAATATTAAAACTTAGGTGAAAGCATGACTTTCTTACTTTCAATTCCTGATCCATCAATTATATTACTACGAACAGGAGAACATATAACATTAGTATTAACAGCAATGATAGTGGCTACTGGTCTTGGGATTCCTTTAGGCATTATTATGAGTCGCTATCCAAAATTAGCTAATCCTATTTTATTAGTGACGAATGCGGTTCAAACGATTCCTAGTCTAGCCTTATTTGGATTTTTAATTACTGTTCCCTTTTTAGGCGGAATTGGCAAACGACCAGCTATTATTGCTTTAATTTTGTATGCCTTACTTCCAATTATTAAAAATACTTATATTGGTATTACTCAAATAAAAAAAGGGATCAAAGAAGCTGGTCAATCTTTAGGATTAACCCCTTTGAAAATCTTATTTTTAATTGAGTTACCTTTGGCCTTAAAAGTGATTCTAGGTGGAGTGAGAATTGCTGCTGTCATTTGTGTTGGTATTGCCACTATTGCAGCAGCCATAGGAGGAGGAGGGTTAGGAGTCTTTATTTTTAGAGGACTTTCTACTGTTGATAATACCATGATTTTAGTAGGGGCTATTCCTTCAGCGATTATTGCTTTATTGGTAGATTGGGGACTAGGGTGGCTAGAGAAAGATTTGACGCAAATAGAAGTTGAAAATAGGAAAAACACCAAGAAATTGATTGCATTTTTTCTGTTATTAGTTTCCTTATTATTTATTGTTTTCAGTTTTCTCAATCAATCACAAGGTCAGATTATTATCGGTTCAAAAAATTTTACTGAACAACTTATCTTAGGGGAAATGATTGCACAACAAATTGAAAATAATAGTAATTTTACCGTAGATCGTCGTTTCAATTTGGGGGGGACTTTTATCTGCCATGAAGCAGTTAAAGCACAAAAAATAGACGGTTATGTAGAGTATACAGGAACCGCTTTTACAGCTATTTTGGAACGAAAACCCGTTAGTGATCCTAATCTAGTTTATAAAGAAGTCAAGCAAGTTTATGATGATGAATTCAACTTAGAAGTAATGCCATCCTTAGGCTTTGAAAATACTTATGCTATTTTAATTAGAGGAGAAGATGCTAAACAGTACAATATCGAAACTATTTCAGATGTGGCTGGATATACTACTAAATGGACAGCCGGATTTAGTTATGAATTTTTAGCTAGAGAAGACGGTTATCCTGGACTTTCTCAAACCTATAATTTACAGTTTGCTCAACAACCTCAGACAATGGAATTAGGATTAATGTATCGTGCTTTAGCAGAAAAACAAGTAGATTTAGTGGCTGGAAATTCTACAGATGGACTCATTAGTGTTCTTAATTTGTATATGCTAGAAGATAATAAAAATTATTTTCCTCCCTATGAGGCAATTCCTGTTTTTAATCAAAACACATTACAGGAAAACCCCAATCTAAGTACAATAGTAAAAGAATTATCAGGACAAATTTCTTCGGAAGAAATGCAGCATCTTAACTATCTTGTTGATCATGAAAAACAATCAATTACTGAAGTTGTTAAAGATTTTTTAAGTAATAAAAATTTAATCTAAATAGAAGCTTAAGATTTCTTTGATTAAAAAATTGGTTATAATAGTAATCATTGAACTTATAAATCCTGTCATATAAGTATTAGTAAAAAAATGACCAATCATTTTAAACTTGAGACAATTATTAAAGGATTGATAGTCATCGCTATTTCCTGTATATCCTTAGAGCCGTATAATCCAGCGATCGCGAATGAAACGCCATCAAACCCATCAGAAAATCAACAAGAAACTCAAACTAAAAACCCCTTGATTGGAACAGAATGGCAGTTAGCGAGTTGGACAGAAAAACAAGGGTTAAGCAAAGAAAACTCTACCCTGATGTTTGAGAAAGATAGACTATCAGGAAGTGGAAGTTGTAACCGTTATACCGCAGGATATGGTATTCAAGAAAATGCCATGAAAGTGGGTTTAATTGCTGCAACTCGTAAAGCTTGTACTGAAGAAATTATGAACCAAGAAATGTTATTTTTATCGGCTTTAGAAGGGGCAAAACTTTATAGTATTAATGCCAAAGGAGAATTACAAATTGCTTACATTAAACAGAAAGAGATTGGTCTAATGACTTTCAAAAAAGTCACCAATCAGAATAGTAAAATGATAGAAAGGTTAAACCCCTAGAATATTAATTACGATGACTTTCTCGGTAAGAATTTTTCGGTGGTCATTTTAATGACAATATAGAGCATCGGGACAACAAATAAACTCAAGAAAGAAGCCACTAACATTCCTCCAAAAACAGCCGTTCCTAAAGACTGACGACTTACCGAACCAGCACCAGTGGCTACCACTAACGGAAAGATACCTAATAAAGTAGAAACAGCCGTCATTAAAATGGGTCTTAAACGTTCTTGTGCTGCTTCTATAGCTGCTTTAACCAAAGGTAACCCCTCATCCCGTAATTGATTCGCAAACTCCACAATTAAAATCGCATTTTTACTCGCTAAACCAATCAACATAACCAACCCAATTTGACAATAAACATCGTTAGCAAACCCCCGTAATAATTGTGCCGTTAATGCCCCTAAAATAGCCAGAGGAACGGCCAAAATAATAATTAAAGGATCAATATAATTTTCGTATTGTGCGGCTAATACCAGGAAAACAAATAGTAATCCCAAACCAAAAATAATCGGTGCCAGACCGGCTGATTCTAGTTCTTCTAAAGAAGTCCCCGACCATTCATAACCAAACCCCGGCGGAAGTACCTGTTGGGAAACCGTTTCCATCGCTTCAATAGCAGTACCCGAACCCACCCCCGGCGCAGGACTCCCATTAACTTCCACAGAACGATAGAGGTTATAATGACTGATGCTTTGGGCCCCAGTGGTAGGGGTTAACGTTACTAAGTTGGAGAGGGGAACCATTTGCTCGGTTTGCGATCGCACATACAATTTACTAATATCTTGAGGGTTAGCGCGAAATTGCTTATCTGCTTGCACATACACCCGATAGGTACGCTGTTGTAGGGTAAAATCGTTCACATAGCGTGCGCCTAAAGCAGTTTGTAGGGTACTAAAAATATCATCAATGGAAACTTGCAACGCTTGGGCTTTATTACGATTAACTTCGATAATAAATTGAGGCGTATCCGCCGAAAAGCGACTAAATGCTCGTCCGATGGCAGGATTTTCATTAGCAGCCCCCAATAACTGCCCCATTACTTGGACTAACCTATTAATATCTTCATTTCCCTCTTGATCTTGCAATTGATAGACAAAACCGCCAAAGTTGCCTAAACCGCGAATAGAAGGGGGGTTAACCGGAAAAATATTGGCTTCTGGTATTTGACTAAACTTACCCCATAGTTTACCGATAATTGCTTGCGCTGAGTGTTGCGGACCGGGGCGTTCTTTAAAGGGTTTGAGAGGGCTAAAAATCACCCCCTGACTGGCACTACTACCCCCAAATGCGAACCCCCCCACGGCAAAGGTTGCTCTTACGTCAGGTTCCTCTAATATAGCGTTTTCTACCTGTCGCATCACTTCCCCCGTGTATTGCAAGGAAACCCCTTGGGGGGCCTGTATGATAGTGATGAAATAGCCTTGATCTTCTTCTGGGGTAAAGGCAGCAGGAACCTTGGTGTATAACCATGCTGTAACCAATAATAACAGGGCAAACACCCCTACTACCACCAGACGAAAACTAGCCAGGATATGGAGCGATCGCCGGTATTGTCCCCTTACCCAGTCCAACAAGTGATTAAATTGGTCAAACATCGTGCCTAAAAATCCAGGTAAACGTTGACCCTTTTCTAACAATAACGCGCATAAAGAAGGGGTTAAAGTTAAAGCTAAAAACGTAGAAATAACAATAGAAAATGCAATAGTTAACGCAAATTGTCGATATAAGGCTCCTGTGGTTCCTGGAAAAAATGCCACCGGAATAAACACCGCCATCAACACTAAAGAGGTGGCAACAACGGCTGATGATAATTCCCCCATCGCCTTACTTGCAGCCGCGTGGGGGGACATATTTTCATCTTCGATATAACGGTTAATTTGTTCAACCACGATGATAGCATCATCCACTACCATCCCAGTAGCTAGAGTTAAACCGAACAAAGTTAAACTATTAATAGAAAAATCGAATACTTTAATAAAAGTAAATGTTCCAACAAGAGCTAAAGGAATGGTTAACGCCGGAATTAAAGTGGTTCGCCAATTTTGTAAAAAGATTAAAATGACCACAATAACCAAGCCAACAGCCATGACTAATGTTTTCACCACTTCTGATAAAGATTCCTCGACAAATTGAGTGGTATCAAACGCCACAACATATTTTAAATCTGGGGGAAAAAAGGCCGAAAGCCGCTCCATTTCTTGTTTAACTTTTTTAGCCACTTCTAACGCATTAGACCCCGTTCTTTGATAGATTCCCATGCCTACCGCTTCTTGTCCTCGAAACCTCAAAAAAGAACTATAATCTTGCGCCCCTAACTCCGCTCTTCCTACATCTTTGAAGTAAACTAAACCCCCATTTTCATCGGTTTTTAATAAGAGATTTTCAAACTCTTGAGGATCTTTTAATTGACTAATCGCTCGCAAATCAAACTGAAATTGTTGACCTTCGGGAGCCGGTTCTGCGCCTATTTTTCCTGCTCCGACTTGTAAATTTTGTTCTGATAAAGCATTAACTACATCTTGCGTGGTTAACCCTCGACTGGCTAATTTATTGGGGTCTAACCAGAGACGCATAGCGTAACGACGTTCCCCAAAAATGCGGACATTTCCTACCCCATCCAGACGTTTTAAAGCATCGACTAAATATTGATCCGCATAGTTACTTAAAAAGACATTATCATACCGATTATTATCACTATATAAGCCAATTCCTAACAGTAAACTATTAGATTGTCTTGTAACTTGAATCCCAGTTCTTTGTACGGCATCAGGTAACTGCGATCGCACCACAGACACTTGGTTTTGTACGTCAACAGCAGCTAAATCGGGGTTTCTCGAAGAATCAAAGGTAACCGTAATACTACTGGTTCCACTATTACTACTACTTGAACTAATATATTTTAGTCCTTCAACCCCATTAATTTGTCGTTCTAAAATATTAGTAACCGCATTTTCTACCACTTCAGCACTCGCCCCATCATAAGTCGATTCAACTTGAATTCTCGTGGGGGAAATTTCAGGAAATTGGTCTAAGGGTAAATTAAATAAACTAATTAATCCGACTAATAAAATTAAGAAAGCGCAAACTGAAGAAAAAACGGGACGTTTAATAAAAAAATCAACAAAATTCATTTTATTTTTTAACCGTTGTACTAATTAAAACTTCCGACTTCTGACTTCTGACTTCTGACTTCTTGAATAGGCGCACCGTCTTTTAACTGTAGAATACCAGCCGTGACAATTTTTTCTCCTGATGTTAAGCCACTTAGAACCTGATAAGAATTACCTTGAATTTCTCCGAGTTCTACCTGCCTTTGTTCGGCAATAAATGGGGCAGCCCCTTCCTCCTTTGAGTTATTTGGTTTGGCTACAAAGACAAATGTTTGACCCCCTAAACGAGACACCGCCGTGGCAGGAATCAATAAACCTTGACCTTGCTGCCAAATGATTCTCGCTTGAATAAATTGACGATTTAATAAGGCTTGATTATTGCCCTCAAACGTTGCTTTGGCTAATACTAATTGAGAGTCCGCCGTCACATTGGGGGAAATAAAACTCACTTTGCCTCTGGCTATAGCCTTATCTTGAGTATCAATGATTTCCACCGGTAAACCCACTTGTAACCGTGGCGAATCTTCTAGCGGAATCGATAAATTGAGTTCTAAACTATTATTTTGGGTTAAACTGGTTAAAGTGTCACCCTGCTCGACATAATCCCCAACTTCTACAGGAATATCTCCAATAATGCCAGAAATAGGAGCAATAATACTGGTTTTACCCACATTTACTTCCGCCGTACGCACCTGAGCGATGGCTTCGGCTACATCGGCCCTGGCTTGGGCAATCACTTCTTGACGGGGGCCACTTTGTAATCTTCGCAGGTTTTGTTCTTCCCGTTCAACAGACGCTTGTAACTCCTCAATATCCGTCAGACGACGCTTTTCGAGTTGGGATAAACGGCGTTGCGCTTGTTGAAGTTCGGCAGAAGCATTCCGAGCTTCTGTCACGTATTCTTGATACTCGTCGGCGGAAATCGCTCCTTCTTGCTCAAGGGTTTCATAACGAGCAACCCGTTGTTGCGCTAATTCCGCATTCGCTTGTGCCGCTTCTACTTGAGCTTGGGCCTGGGCAATTTCTTCTAAACTCCCGCCTGTCTGAGCATTGCTTAGACGGGCGTTAGCCTCCCGTAACCGAGCTTTAGCCTCTTGAATATCTTCGATACGATTGCCAGCTTCTAATTCCGCTAAACGGGCTTTTGCGTTGGCTAATTGGGCTTGAGCCTCTAATAATTCAGCTTGCCAGTCATTGCTTTCTAATTGAATTATTTTTTGGCCTTTCGTAATACGATTCCCCTCTTGCACTAAAATCTGGCTGATACGGCCTTGAATTTCAGGTTTCAAGATGACTGCGTCTTCGGCTTCGAGAGTGCCAACGACTTCTGAAACCGTTTTAACCACCCCAGGCTTAATGGTGTCTAATTTGACGGAAGTGGTGGGGGTTTGTTGCGCTAATGTTATTGATGATGGGTTACGACTTTGTTGCGTTAACCACCAAGTCACTCCTCCCCCTGTCACTGTGACTAAGGCTAAAATACCCATGATTAGCGGCCAGTGCCGTAGCTGAGATTTTTGTGGTTTTTCTGCGGCCATTGTGTTAATTTTCCTATTAGACTTTTCTGTGGTAGAAGGGAGTGACTCTGTGTCAAACATGGATTCTTACCTTCAATTGTGTCTCTTTTTTTACGTTGTTGTCTTTACACTTCTTAATATAACAATGATTCAAAAGCGGATGGCCCGTTAACCTCGGAAAATTCCCCATGCTTCCCCATTCCGCTTTAACGCCTAGTCAAGAATCTGTGAAGCAGGAAATCTTGAATGCGAATTCAAGAATCTCCCGTTACAGCACAGCTTAACGCCGAGAGTATGTCAAAATATGGATTAAGATTAACCCTTAACACCAATGTCTAAAATGACTGCTAAAGTCCCTGTTTCTGTCCTCATTCCCGCCTTGAATGAAGAACTTAATTTACCGGCTTGTCTAGAAAGTGTTGCCAGAGCGGATGAAGTCTTTGTGGTCGACTCTCAAAGTAGCGATCGCTCCATAGAAATTAGCGAGCAATACGGAGCCAACGTAGTACAGTTTCATTTTAATGGACGTTGGCCGAAAAAGAAAAATTGGTCTTTAGAGAATCTCCCTTTTCGTAACGAATGGGTTTTAATTGTTGATTGTGATGAAAGAATTACCCCTGAATTATGGGATGAAATTGAAGAAGCGATTAAAGATAATAATTACAACGGTTACTATCTCAATCGTAAGGTTTTTTTCCTAGGCAAATGGATTCGTTACGGAGGAAAATATCCTGACTGGAATTTACGCTTATTCCGTCATCCATTAGGACGTTATGAAAACTTGAATACAGAAGATATACCCAATACAGGAGATAACGAAGTTCACGAACACGTTATCTTACAAGGAAATGTCGGCTATCTCAAAGAAGATATGCTGCATATTGACTTTCGCGATATTTATCATTGGTTACAAAGACATAACCGATATTCTAATTGGGAAGCGCGGGTTTATTATAATTTATTAATAGGACAAGACGAGAGTGGAACCATTGGGGCTAACTTGTTCGGGGATGCCGTTCAAAGAAAACGATTTCTGAAAAGAATATGGGTTAGACTTCCCTTTAAACCCCTACTTAGATTTGTTTTATTTTATTTTATTCGCTTAGGATTTTTAGATGGTCGTGCTGGCTATATTTATGGTCGTTTACTCAGTCAGTATGAGTATCAAATTGGAGTCAAACTTTATGAATTACGACAATTTGGAGGTAAATTAAATATTAATGGAAATCCTCAAGAAACTGATTCAAAAACCCCTTCAGAACCCATAAAGGTAGAATTATAAACTAATGATTATCATTAAAAAATTATGAAATTAGAGTCAAATACCTCTTCGATGATTGATCGTGATCCTTGGGTGGATTTAAGTCAATACGATCAATCTTGGTATGATCGAGGTCGTCCTGGATGGTATGTATTACTATGGTGGTTAGTGCAATCCATTGCCTTTCCTTTGAGTTTACACAATTTTAATAGCTTTCGTTGTTGGTTATTGCGTTATTTTGGCGCAAACATTGGTAAAGGCGTGATTATTCGCCCCACAGCCCGTTTTACCTATCCTTGGAAAGTAACCATAGGGGACTATAGTTGGATTGGGGATGATGTGGTTTTCTATAGTTTAGACACCATCAAAATTGGGTCCCATAGTGTCATTTCTCAGAAGTGTTATTTGTGTACAGGAAGCCACGACTTTCAAGCTCTAGCCTTTGATTTAATCGTCAAACCGATTACTATTGGTAACGGTGTTTGGGTCGCCACAGACTGTTTAATTACGTCTGGGGTGACAATCGGTTCTAATGCCGTTATTGGTGCTAGAAGTAGTGTTTTTAAGGATATACCTGCCGAAATGGTGGCTTGGGGAAGTCCTTGTCAACCACATTATCCTAGACAGATCATAGCCTGTGATCAGCGAAGGCGGTAAAATAGCAAAGAATCACTAACTTTAGGAGTTGAGAAAAATTATGTCAGGAGTTGCTATTGCTGCGTTTGCTGGTTATATCATCATCTTTACAGCGATCGCCCTAGGATTATATTTTGGTCTTCGCACAGCCAAAATTATTTAAAGGATGAGAGAGGGAGGGTGGAATTCTGTCTTCCCCCTCTTCCTTGATTTTCCACAATTTAGGACACTGTCGCTTGTAATTCTAAGGTTTTGGTATTACCCCAAATGTCGGGAGAAAGCCTCGGACAAGGAACGAAGTCCGCAGGATGAATCCCGACCAATAAATAAAACACACAGCACTTCTTTTTCTGTGCTACAATAGTTTGC
>JAAUYH010115581.1_pt1 | contig 72745 bp, 63 predicted proteins | sample 7278061 | NCBI WGS metagenome assembly JAAUYH01 (sample SAMN14350203, study PRJNA611818) | marine sediment metagenome | isolation source: surface marine sediment (0.6m) | place: French Polynesia: Moorea | collected 2018-08 | reverse complement strand
GCACCCTGTCGCTCAACCTTTTCGAGCACGTGCATGGCGAAAGCCGCGACCGGGGCGGTGCGATGGTATCGCTTCTGGAGACCTATCGCGATGGCGGGTTCGAACCCGCCACGTCCGAACTGCCCGACCATTTGCCGGTTCTGCTCGAATTCCTGTCGACACGTCCCTTCGTCGAAGCACAGGAGACCTTGGCGGACGCGGTGCATATTCTCGAGGTTTTGAACGCCCGGCTCGCCCGGCGGGAGAGTCCGTATGGCGCCGTGTTCGCCGCTTTGTTGCAGCTTTCGGGCGCGAAGGCCGACCGGGACGCGGTGGCAGAGCTTCTGGACCAGCCCGAGGTGGACCCGAACGATCTGGAGGCGCTCGACGAGGTCTGGGAGGAAAGCGAAGTCCGCTTCGGACCCAACCCGACCGCCGGTTGCCCCGTGACGCGCGACATGCTCGCGCGCATGGGCCCCCCCAATGCATCGACCCCGCCCGCGCCGCGCCACGCGGCCGAATAGGAGACCCGAGCCATGTTCGCCAATTTCGACATCAACTTCATCCTCTTCGGCGTGATGCCCTATGTCGCGCTGACGGTCTTCCTGGTGGGCTCCATCGCTCGGTATGAGCGTGACCCCTTCACCTGGAAAAGCTCCTCGAGCCAGCTTCTGCGCCGCAAGCAGCTGATCTGGGGGTCGATCCTGTTCCACGTCGGCATCCTGACCGTGTTCTTCGGCCACCTGATCGGTCTCTTTACACCGGTCTGGGTGCTGGACGCGCTCGGCATTCCTTATGCGCTGAAGCAATGGATGGCGGTCCTGATCGGCGGCCCGGCGGGCATCGCGGCCCTGATCGGCGCCACGATGCTGCTGCACCGGCGCCTTTTCGATCCGCGCATCCGCGTCACATCGAGCTATCCCGACATCATCATCATGGGGCTGATCTGGCTGCAGCTTGCGATCGGTCTGCTGACCATCACGCAGACCCTGCAGCACATGGACGGCTCCGAAATGGTGCGCTTCATGATGTGGTCGCAAAGCGTCGTGACCTGGAACCTCAACGCGTGGGTGACGGTCATCGATGTGCATTGGCTCTACAAGCTGCACATCTTCCTCGGCCTGATCATCACGATGCTGTTCCCGTTCACGCGGCTTGTGCACATCTGGTCGGGTTTCGCGGCGCCGTTCCGGTTCCTCCTGCGCCCCGGCTACCAGATCGTACGATCGCGCCGCACCGCGCCATTGGCCCGCCGCTGACGGAGGCCGAAATGAGAGCCGCGCTCTTCCCAGACCTCGTCGTCGATGGTGAAACCGTACCCCATGCCCTGGTCGCGGCGGAGGCCGAGAACCACACCGCGCCCGCCGACAGGCCCGGCATCGCCGGCGCAAGCCCGCGCGCGCGATGGCGACCCGCGCGCGCCTCTTGCAAGAGGCGCGGCGGGTCTCGTAAAAAAACGCTCGAAAATGCGGGTCAGTCGAGACGCCCATTCAACGAACTGTTCGAACCCGCAATGCGATTCCTCACAACCCCCCGGAAAGCCCGGGATTCAGGGCGTTTGGACTTGCGTCGTTTGGTTCTCAGATTGGCCTTTACGGGGCGCTTGGCCTATCACCGTTTCGAGGGGCTTCGAAACCCGGATTTCGCCATACCCTTCAAGGCGTTAGCGGGCTTTCAGGAGCAGGAATTGGTTATGGCGCGCTGGGGAGGATTCGAACCCCCGACCCCTTGATTCGTAGTCAAGTACTCTATCCAACTGAGCTACCAGCGCGGAGTGCTCTGCATTTAGCGACGGCGTGTTGGCTTTGCAAGCGGGATTTCCTGACGTGGATGGCGGCGGCACATATAACGCATTCGGCTGTCTGGGAGGGCATCGTTGCGTCCGATCGCACGCCTCTTTCGCAATATTCGCCATCGCTCAAAACAAACCGCGAGCCCGCTCTGAGCATCGGCTGCGACGACATTTGATGAAATCGCCGATTCCAAGCCAAGCGCCTTCCATCATGGCGGATATTTCCAATGCTCGGATTGCCGTTCAGCTATTCGATCGAGTTGCTGACTTGAGGAGGTCAAGTGATAAAACTTCCTGTCGAAACCTTGCCGTCTGACGATGACGGGTGTCTGCTGGTTCGTCTAAGGCGGCGCGATAATCCTTGCGGCGAACGGTTGGGAAAAAGGTCATGGTCCATCGCCGAATTGATGAGCCGACAACGGAAATCCTTAAGGGCAAGCAAAACCAAAGCAACCGGCTGGGATCTGAGCCATTTGGCCAAACGCCGTACGACTGTATCCCGCGGTTTTGTGAGTGGTCGTCGGCTCTTCGCCGTCGTCGCTGACGTGCTCGAGGAGTTGCTCGCGATGCTCTCCTTCAACCAGTACCCACGGAACCGAATAAAACGGCGGGCGCAAGGCGTCCGGCGCGTCGGGCACAAGGTGTACAGTGTTACGAAGGATGTACTCTATCCGGCATCCAGTCCAGAACAGCAGTTCAAAGGCGGCCTTTTTTTGGTTGTGCCGTTCAAATCCATGCCACGGCCGCGAATCGCGTCGGCGATCGGACCGGGGCAAGGCGTTCGGTGGTCCGCAATGCCTGGACATCTGGGCTATTGTCGCGACCCGCCGGACAAATCATGGCCCAATTGCGGCGGAAATTGGGCCGCTCTTCCTCGATAAGAGCAGAATGCGGTACAAGGCCAGGTGGGCTAGGTGCGGGCAATTCAGCCGAATTCGCCAGTCCAGTCTTCGCCCTTCGGGGGTGGCCGGTCAGATTTCCCTGCGGTCGGATCGATCCGTGTGGTTCGGGCCTTTGTGGGCGCGGTTGCGGCGCCTCGGGGATTTCGGTGGCGGGTGGTGTGAGCGGAACCGGCGGCGCGGCACGGTGTGCCGATGGCCGGCGAGTTTTTTTGGGGGCAGCGGATGATCGATCAGGCGACGTCAAGGCATCGGTGGGAGATACCGGGCAGCGACGACGACCGTGGCGCGCCCGGTCCCGCCTCCGCACCGCTGTTCGGGATTGATGCGCAGTCTCTTCTGGCAATTGCCCTTAGGTGGAAGGGGTCGATCGCAGCCATTGGTCTTTTGATGGCCATCGCGACCTACATCGTGCTTTCGCAAGTTGCGCCGACCTTCACCGCCAAGACCCAGGTCATGCTGGGGACGGGCGCCGCTCCGGTCATCAACATCCCCAACGTCGTCCCGGAAGCCAACCCGACTGTCGCATATGCCGAAAGTGCAGTCATCGTGATGCAGTCAACGGACGTGCTGCGCGCTGTTGTTCAGGAACTCGACCTGGACCGGCGCGAGGAATTCAACCCAGCGCTCGGGACGCCGAGCGTGCTCGGTCGGCTTTCCGACCTTTTGAGGACCTCCCTCAGGGCCATCGTACCAGGCAGAAACGGGGCCACTGGCGCAGACGTCGCCATTCCGGGCGAACGTGATCCTCTGTCCGGGACGATCCGGGGATTGCGCAAGGCGGTTTCGGTGCGGGTGCTGGGAGAATCACAGGTGATCGAGGTCAAAGCGCAATCGCGCAGCCCCCGTCTTGCGGCGGCGATTGCCGATACCGTGGCGCAAAAGTACATCGATCGCCAGCTCGAGACCAAGTACCTGGCGGGCGATCAAGCGACCGACTGGCTCGAAGGCCGGGCCGACGAGTTGCGTGACGTGCTTAGAGCATCCGAAAGACGCGTCGCGGATTTCCGTAAAACGCAAATCAGTGACGGCCAGGAAATGGCCGCCGAGCTTGCGCCGCAGCTTGCCGAATTGACGGATGCTCTTACGCGTCTGACCGCTGAGCATTCCGAACTGCTGGCCCGCCGCGACGAGGTCTCACAGCTCTTCGCTGCCGGAAATTTCGCCGCGCTTGCCAGGCTGCTGGAAATCCCCACGATCACCGCGCTGCATGAGCAGGTTTCCGATGTTGACGCGCGTATCGTGCAGGGGCAGCTGGAATTCGGCGAGCACGCTTCGGTTCGGCGCCTGCGCCAAACCCGCGAACAGGTCGAGCAGCGGCTGAAGGCCGAAGTGGAGGGGGTGTTGTCCGGGCTGGAGGTACGGATCGGTATCCTTGACAGGCGGCGGTTTGATCTTGACGGCCGGTTGCAGCTGGCACGAGCCGAGCTTGCTGATCGCGAGCGGGTAGAGTTGCAGTTGCTGGACCTGGAACGCGAGGCGCAGGCTTCGCGTGAGGTCTACAACACTTTCCTTTTGCGGCTGAAAGAGACGCGCGAGCGCAGCCAGTTCCAGAGCGCCGACGCCCGGATCATTTCGGCCGCAGAGGTGCCGGTCTTTCCGTCGGCGCCGCAAAAGGGAAAGCTCTCGGTGATCTTTGCGATCGGCGGCAGCGCGCTGGCCTTGTTCGGTCTGGCGGTTTTTGCGGACAATCGCCCGAGAGTCGGGGATCCGCGCCAGGTCGCGCAGCGTACCGGGATCGGATCGGTTCGGCAGATTCCCTACCTGCGCGGTGCCGGCACCCCCATTGGCCTGTTGGAGTACATCAGCACCGCACCAGAGTCCAAAGGGGCCGAAGCAATTCGTCGGCTGCGTTTGTCCGTCGCTTCCAAGGATCCGCGCCAAGTGAACATCATCATGGTCACCTCGGCAGACCATAGCGAAGGCAAGACCGCGCTAAGCCTCTCGCTCGCCGAGATCTTTGCCCGCGAAGGGTTCAACACCGCGCTGGTGAATGCCGACCCGAGCAACGGTGATCTTGCAGAGCTTCTTAAAAGCCGGGATGCCGAGTCGATCGGCTTCGATATCGTGGACTGCCTTGATCACGAAAGGCCGCCCTTTGACATTGAAGACTCGCCTGACGATGGGCTTACCGCGCTGCTTGGCACGCTCAAGCGGCGCAAGGTCATCATAATCGACACCCCGCCGGCGTTGAGATCCGCCGATGTGATCGATATCGGAATGCTTGCAAATCACACGATCGTGGCATGCGCATGGAACCAGACGCCCAATGAAACGCTCGAACAATGCATCGCCGTGCTGCGCCAGGCTGGCGTGGACATCGAAGCGATCGCCATCAACAAGGTCCCCCAAGGGCGCATGCAAGACGCCGACTTACGGTCAAGACCAATCGTGCCGCCGCGGGTTTCTCCGCCGCGCGCCTTGCCGCCGCCGCAACCGGCCGCATAACGGCCGGGCAGCAGCATGTGGCAGGCGGGTTCGCTTCTTATCATCTTGTCAAGCCTGTACGTCGTCTTGCGCCAGGTGCGGCATCTTCGTGGAGACACGCTTGCGATCCTGGCCATTGCGCTGATCTGGGTCCGGCTCGCCGCGGCCGCGCTTGGCGAGGTCGCATTGGACACCAAGATCGCAGGCATCTCGCTGATCGCCTTGAGCACCCTTGCGGCGGCCTGCGTCGGCTTGCTTTTGGTCCCCTTCCAATTGGTTCGGAACGGCTGGGTCGCGCCGTTCTATGTCTTCGTTGGCTTCGGCGTGCTCAGTGCCGTGCTCAACGGTGCGATCGGGGCAGTGCAGAGCTTTGCGGTGTTATGGTTGTACTTCATAGTGGTTGCACTTCTGCTGTACCGGGCCTTGCTGGTTCACGGTCCGCGGACAGTCTTGGGATGCCTGATGGCCGTTTTCGCCCTGCCCTTCGCGATGCAGCTGATGTCGTTCCTCCTCAACATGCCGAAGGTCGGGCCCGACGGCACGCTGAGCTACATCGGCGGATACGGGCACGAGGCGGTCTATGCACTTGTTGCCGTCGGCGCGCTCTGGCTGGCAGCGACATACCCCTGGTCGCGGGTGTCGAAAGGGCTTGCCGTTGTCGGTGCCATCGTCGTCGGACTGCTGCTTGCGAACTACCGAACCATCATCATCGCGATCTTGCCGCTTCTTCTGGCCTATCTGCTGTTTCGTACAGGCCCAAGTCCCGCACGGGCGCTCCGCAGGTCGATTATCCCGGTGATCGTATTGGCCGTCTTGCTGCCGGCGATACTGCCCGAGAACATGGGAGCGCGATTTGCCGAGATCGGCTCGGTGGTCGGCGATTTCGGTGAGTTGACCAAACGCCCCGAGGCCTACACAGCCAGCGAAAAGGATCTCCTGTCCGCCCGTGCCTATATCTGGTCGGCTTACATCTACGGGTTTCTGGATGCCGAAATACCACAACTGTTGATCGGCCACGGGCCAGAGGCACGTGCGCCCGGCGTGACGGTTCACGCACATAACGAATATCTGCGTATCTTGTACGAGTTCGGCGCGTTGGGTGCGATCCTTTGGTTCGGAACTCTCCTTCATCACCTGGTGCTGGCGTTACGCGCACAACCATTGCCAGTCGGAGCGATGACGGCAGCCGGATTTGTGACAGTGGCCCTCGCGGCCCTGGGAACGTCGCTTTTCAACCGGCCCGAGGGCATTATCCTGCTGGCGCTTCTGTGTTCCACGACGTGGTATCTTCAGGATCAGCGCGGCTCGGTCCCGCGCCGCGACGCACCCCGGCTTCGTCTCGGGCCGGGAGAGCCGCCGGCAGGCCCAAACCTCGGTTAACGACGGAACTTCCGTCTCAACTCTGACAACGTCGCACGCAACCCGGCATGGCGTAGTGCGGCGGCGAGGTAGCGGAATTTTCCCCGTCGCTGCGCTATGAAGCTCAGCAAGACACGCGCCAGTCGCCGTCTATAGGCGGCCTCCCCCAGCCATCGCCGATGTTTGTGCAAGGCAGCCGCGGATGCGAACAATTCCGCTGGAGTCCGGCGAAGCGCGGCCGTCGTGATGCGATCATGTCCGCTGCGCCGAATGTAGAGCGGCTCGTCGATATAGGCGATCGGACCGCGCTTGGCGAGGCGCACAAAGACGTCCCAGTCCTGGCCCCGTGGGATCGCGGGATCGAAGCGTTCGGCTTCCATGACGGCGCGCAATGCCACAAGCCCACTGGTCCCGCAGGGCGTGCTGGCCCGAAGCCAATCTTCGTCGACCACGCGCTTGCCGCGTTTTTCCCGCGATGTGCCGTCCATGGCCCGTGTCGCGCACAGACAGGCCTCGGCACCGCTCTCGATGGCGGCGATCTGGCGGGCGGCCTTGTGCGGGACCCACATGTCGTCATCGTCCAGAAAGCCGATCAGGGTGCCGCGGGCAAGCGCGATGCCGCGGTTTCTTGCGACGTTTGCACCACTGTTTTCGGACAAGCGCTCGTAGCGTACCTTGTCACCAAACCGAGCCAGGGCCGGTCCGAGATCGAGGGTTGAGGCATCGTCCACAACGATGACTTCAAGAATATCGGCGGTCTGGGCCAGCGCGCTTTCGACCGCTTCCGCCAGGAACTCCGGGCGGTCGTGGGTTGGGATCACGACACTGATCGTGTGCTTGGTCATGGGAAAACCCTGCACCACCTGCAGTTCGAGCCGTACTGGGGCAATCTGAGCACCACGGAACCTCCCGCACGCGGTTCAAAGACATCCGGCGAAGCGCGCCACTTGGCCAATCCGTACCCGACCTGCGAATGCCGGCGCCACGCCTCTCGGACCAGGCGCCGTCGTTCTGTGTCACAGGCGGCACATGGTTCCGGCCCGGGGCGTGGTCGTTCAAGGATCACACCGGGATCACGTGACGCCAAGAACCACAGTGGTTTTGGGCACAACGGTCCCGCTTGATGCGCTTTCGGTGATCACTTGCCACGCTGCACCGCGTTGCACCGCCGGTATTCCCGTCTGCGTCCGCATTGTCCACGAACCGTTCAGCAAAGCTGGGGGTTTTCGGACATTGTCATCGCTTTCTCTGGTTATTCGCTCCCGAAAGTTTCTGGTGGCTCTCTTGCGCAATATACTCCTCGACGGGGGCCTCCGGCTTCCGACTACAAAGCGGGTTGGGTGCGGGGTGATTGCGAAGTGGTGCATATTGCGGTCATTGGCTTGCGTGGAATTCCCGATGTCATGGGCGGCATCGAGAGCCATTGCGCGCATCTGCTGCCAAGGCTCGTCGGCGCAGCGCCTCTCGGGCAACTGAAACTCACGGTCCTGGGCCGCAGCCGGTACATCCCCCATAAGGCGCGATTTCAGGGGGTCGAGCAGATTGCGCTGTGGGCCCCGCGGCACCCTGCGCTTGAAACAATCGTGCACACGGTTCTTGCGCTGATCTACGCGCGTTTCGTCTTGCGGGTCGACTGCGTCCACTTGCATGGCATCGGCCCCGGCCTGACGTCCCCGCTGGCACGGCTGTTTGGCCTGTCCTTGCTGTTCACGCACCATGGCGAAGACTACCGGCGGCAAAAGTGGGGGCGTGTGTCCCGGCTCGCATTGCGGCTTGGAGAGGTGTTGGCAGTGACCTTCGCGCACAGCGTCATCGCCGTGTCGCCTTCGATCGCAAAACAACTCAAACGCCGGTTCCGAAGAAAGGCCGGGCGGATCGCGTACGTTCCAAACGGTGTGCCCCCTGTCGACGCGGACACGGCAGCCAAGCCACCCGCAGTCCTGGATTCGGTGGCGCCGAGCCGATTCCTTGTAACGGTCGGCCGGCTGGTACCCGAAAAGGGGCAGGATCTGTTGATCGAGGCATTCAGGCAATCCGGCCTCGCGGAACTCAAACCGCCCTATAAGCTGGTTGTCGTCGGCGCCACGGACCACGAAAGCGACTATGCCACCCGCCTTCTCGCCCAAGGCGGGGCGGATGTCGTCTTTGCCGGGCGGCTCACGCGTGCAGAGGTCATGGCCCTGAACCGCAAGGCCGCGTTGTTCGTTCTACCATCGTACCATGAGGGTTTGTCGATTGCCGCGCTCGAAGCGGTCCGTGCCGGAACTCCCGTCTTGCTGAGCGATATCACGGCGAATCGTGACATTGGCCTGCCAGAGCATCATTACTTCGCATCCGGCTCGGCACAGGCGCTCGCAGACAAGCTGAAAGAACCGCCATCGGCCCTTGCACCGCCCAAGGACTTTGGCCTGGACGTCTTCGATTGGGACCTGATCGCGCACCGCACATTGGATCAGTTTGCGTCCATCAACCGCCGGAACGCGCCGTTGTTGAGCCTGACGGCTGCGAAGGGAAACATTCGTGTCTGAGGGCAGACATCGCCTGCTGTTGCTGATCAACTCACTCGAAGGCGGCGGCGCTGAAAAGGTCATGGCGTATCTGGCCGGTGAGCTGGCGAAGACCCTGAATGGGGTCGATATCCGGCTTGCACTGCTTGACGATCTACCAGCGGCCTACGCTGTGGATTCCGCCGTCGAGGTCGTACGACTTGATAGTCGCGGCTCGCTGCTGCGAAGCATTTCGCAGACCAGGCGACAGATCGCGGCGTGGCAGCCAGACGTCGTGCTCAGTTTCCTCACGCGCGCCAACTGCGCTGCCATACTGGCAAGACGAAAGGGCCATTTCCGCTGTGTGATCAGCGAAAGAGTGAACACATCCAGCCACTTCGGCAACCAGTTCAGAGGACGCCTGTTTCGCCGGATCGTATCCCGTCTTTACCCGCGCGCCGACAAAATCGTCGCCGTATCAGAAGGTGTTCGCGACGAAATGCTGGCCAATTACCAGGTCCCTGCGGCGCGGTTATCCGTGATCCACAACCCCTTCGACATCGCAAGGCTCCGCACCGAAGGGGCCAGGAAACCCACCATCGCCTTGCCGGACGATTTCTTCGTGACTGCCGGACGCCTGGTGCCGAACAAGGGCCATGAAGTTCTGCTGCACGCATTCGCACGGCATCGAAACCGGGACCGCGCCCTGTTGGTATTGGGGGAAGGCGCTGAACGGCCGGCGCTAGAGACCCTGGCACGTGACCTCGGGATTGCAGACCGGGTGCAATTGCCCGGCTATGTCGAGAACCCGCACGCCATCATCAGCCGCGCCACCGCCTATGTATCGGCCTCCCGCAGCGAGGGCTTTCCCAACGCGCTGGTCGAGGCGATGGCCCTTGGCTGCGCCGTCGCGGCCACCGACTGTCCATCGGGACCAGCCGAGATCCTTGCCGAGCGCCCCGCCGGCATGACCGACGGCCTTGAGACCGCGGCCTGGGGTTTGCTTGTCCCGATGGATGACGCCGCCGGGCTTTCCACCGCAATGGATTACTACGACGACCCGGGGAACCGGCAACGCTATGCCAAACGTGCCGGGCAACGCTCAGCGGCGTTCGCCCCCGCACCGGTCGTCGCAGCCTACGCGCAAGCCCTGGGGTCTCAGCTGGATGGCCGGCACGGGGAAGGCGCGGGATCCCTCTTGCAGAAGAACGTGGCGCGATGAACGAGTTGGTAACGGACTTCTTTCCCGCCATCACCGGCGTTGAAGACCGGCTTCGGAAGGCCGAGGTCAGATATGTCGTCGTCGCTCAAAGGCATGTTTCGGGCGGCGATCACGTGGCCTTGCTGGTGGCCGACAAAGACGCCGCCCGAGCGAAGGCTGCAATTAGAGGAACTCCAGGCGTATCGGTTCACTTCTTCACGCTCGCGGGGGCCAAATCCGGTGGCTTCCGCCTGGACAATCCGAAGTACAATGCCATCACGCTGGCCATCTTCCCGCTTGAACTTGCAGACCATCTGCTCGAGTCCGCGATGCGCGCAGGCGGCCTCGATGCGCTCGACGATTTCCGAATTGCCGCGTATGTCCGGGCGTATTTCGGCGGCCAGGCACGCTTGTTTGGTCTGACGGCAGAGGACGACGAAGCTGTCGATCTTCAAGTATTGGCCAAAGCCGCGGGCGTCGATCCTTTTGTCTGCCGGAACCGGGCGTCGCTGGATGCGTTTCTGGCCGCTGCCGGGTGGCGTCCGCCGATCGACATGCTCGAACGTTTGGGGCTGGCTGACGATTGGATTCGGGACACATTGCTGCCAATTCTGGTCGACGACGCTGCCGTTCCGCCAGGGCTGACGGTGTTCTTCTGCCGGGCCCGAACGACCGATCTGGCGCGTCTCGACACCATGCGATCCGCGATCGAGGATGCCGGATTTGAAATCCTGCTCTCGCTGCCGCTGGACGGCGAATTGGCGACGACCGTCCGCCGGTCCGTGCGCGGGGGCAACTGGGGGGCGGGACCGTGGCCCAAGAACGGCGGTCCGCCGGTTCATTTGTTGTTTGCCGCCGACGTCTTCCCGGTTGAGCCAGCCGAGGCGATCCGCGCGCAACACCCGTTTCTCGACAACAACCGGATTCTGAGTGCGAAGATCGCCGCGCGCGACGCCGTGCTTGCAGGCGTTCCGTCGGGGAGCCACTTCAACGCGCTGCATTCCGCAGACAACTCGGCCGAGACCCTTCGCTTTGCGAAATTGATTCTGGCCGAGGACGCGTCCGCCGCGCTGGAGGCCGAGTTCCTGTCGCGCCGCGCAGAGGTGGATGCGGCCATTGAGGAGTTCAATCCGCTGCCGGGGCGCAATGCCGTTGCGCTGATGGTCAGACGGGGACAGGGACCGGAAAGCCGGATGCGCAAGATCTTCCGGAGGCAGTATCTTGACGACATGCGGCACGATGCCGAGCTTCTTGAGCGGTTGGCATCTGATTGGCCCGAATTTCCCTCGCTTCGGAAGCGCGGCCCGAACTACCTGGAATTCGACGATGTCGGGGCCGATTGCATCCCACTGGCGTCGCTCGGGACATTGGCGCCGATCGCGACCATCTTGCGGCTTCGGAAGGTTCTGCAGGCGGTCGCTGCGTCCGGGTTTGATCCCGTCGGCTGGGATCCGGGGCATGGCATTCTTGTCTCTCAGGCGAATGGCGTGCACAGAATCCCGGGATTTGACAGATTGCAGCGGCGAGACGATCCGGTTCGCGTTGCCGAGGCGGCCCGTCTGACCGGTCCAATGCATCGGGACAAGGGGAACTATCGGGTGCGATGGTATCCCGTTCTTGGAATTCCGCGCGCTGTCTTCTTCGGCGGCAGCCCCACGGTCATGCATCTCTATCGCATGTTGGTCCATCCGCTGCACCGCGGTTTTGGACGGGTCTCGGCCGCGGTGGAAGCGGTCAAGACCTACCTGCGTGTGCCGATGCGGTCGATTCGCAGAATGGCCCGAAAAGGTCCCTGACGCGTCCAAGATCGGATTACCGATACCGCAGAACCACGGCGTCAAGGAGATCGTCCCGTGCAGCGGCATGCCGGCGACGGCGCAGGATCGCACCGGCGCTGCGCACAGTCAGCCAAATCGGATGAACCAGCACCCGCTCGATCATCTGCATCCAAGCCGGGTTATGCAGAAAGCTGTGCTTGCTTAGACCTGTGAACGGACGCCACTTGCTGGGATAGGGATCTTCGCTCATCGCCTGGTTCAAGGGGCGCGCAACGGTGGCCGCCTCCGGCACGCCGGACAGGAAAAACGATTCCTCCGCCCGCACCGGCGTTTCCCTGCGATGCGCAAACTCGAAATCGATGGCGCGCAGCGCCCCGGTGCTTCCATCGATCAATATGTTGTCGCGCGGGGTCAGGTCGATCGGATCCCATCCCCTAGCGACGGCCAACCGAACAAAATCGGCCATTTTCCGCACCTTGGAAAGCGGCAGTGGGATCGGCAGGCGAAACCCCAGCAGCCGTCGGATTTTGAGCGTGTTGTCGATGCACTCAAAGACGATCGCGTTCTCCGTCCGATCCAAGATCCGGGGGGGCACGCCACTGCGCGGCGCAATGTCATCGCAAAACGCCAACTCGCGCTCCATCGCGTCCATGGCGGTCCGGCGGAAAGTCTTTTTGACCGCCTTCTGTCCGTTCCATTCCACAAGCTCGACTTTGGCCCGGTACTTGAAGCGGCTTAGATCGGCCAGCACCGGAAGATCACAGGACATCTCGGCGCGCCGCTCCCCGATCAGAGCCTCGAGTCGCTCGAACTCCTCCGGCGACAGCAAGTCGCGCGCCAAAATCTCCGCCAGCCTGGCATCCTCGGCCACCCGCAAATGATCCGGCGCGTTTGCCAGCGCGGTCGCGAGAAGATGCACGGCCTTTTCCACCTCGACTTCGGCAAAGGCCTTGCCTCGGCGAGGAGACGATTCTGACATCAGCGCGTTGAATGCGATCAGGACACGCCCGCCGGAATGGAATGCCTCGGGCGCGAGGCCGCGGGCCAGACCTGCAAGCGCACGCTCGGCGAAGACTTCGAAACCCCGGTTTTTCAAAGCCTCAGAGGCCGTTTCCGCAGCATTGTCGGGCAGTCCGCCCGAGAGCAGGACGACGCATAGCGGGATCACGCCGCCGCACCGATCCAACGATTGGCCGGCGCAAGGGCCGCCAGATGCGCGTCGTCCGGCCGCCAGCCTTCAATGCGCAGCATCGCGTCAAGGCTCGCCATCGTCACCGGCTGCGCGATCGGAATGCCGGCGGTTTCTCCCAAGGCGCTCAAGACCGCCGCATAGTCTCGCGACCCCTTCTTGCGTGGCGGTGCGAAATCGTCCGCTGCCAGTCCAGACGCGAATCCCTTCAGGTAGACGGCGTGATAGGCTAGCCCAAGAAAGTGCCCGCGCGGCCCTGGCACCGACCAGCCGCCCGGACGCCGTTGCGCGCTCGCCAGCAACTCCCGGGCGACACTGGCAGGAAAGGCCGGCACATCGTGCAGCAGTTCCGGCCGGTATCCCGTTCCGCCGGTTCCCGTTTCGGAGTAATAGTCGATCTTTTGCCCCCGCGGCCAGGTGGATAGCAGGGCATCGACGGTACCGACCGCCTCGTCCGCCACCAGGATGTCAAGATCGTGGCCCCGCGCGATGTGCGGCAACTCGTCGAACCAGCGCAAGACGACATGGCGCGCGCCGGCATCCTCCAAGGCGCGAAAGAACCCCTCGACCCCCAATTGCGGCGGGATGAACAGCTTGCCGCGTGGGTTTACCAGCCGCGTTGCCCAGCGGCGCCCGCCCGCCCCCAGGAACGGGAATATCGGATCCAGCAGCAAGGTAAGTCCTTGCCGCAACTGCCGTTTTACAAATCCTCGTACCACCACCGCGTCACTCCGTTGACAGCCTCGCCCGACGGGGCAGCAGTTCGGCGATCCGCCGGGGCCAAAAGATGGCCTTGATCTGCATGACCGCGACCGGCCTCAGGCTTGGTATCACGGGGGCCAGCAGAAGCGGCGCCAGCGTATAGGAAATCACCGTGGCGACCGCCGCGCCTGCGGCTCCGTAGATCGGGATCAGCAGCAGGTTGAGCCCGACATTCAGCGTCGCCCCGGTCATGTGGATCGTCGCGGATCCCCAGAAAAGCGCCTCGGCAAGGAGCCATTTGTGGATCAAGGCCCGGGTTGCGACGACGATGCCGACCCATACGTATAGCTGCAAAATGAAGACCGCATCCAGATAGGCGGCGCCGAACAGGAGCGCGATCATCGGTTTGGCCCAGAAGAACGACGACGCCGCAACCAGCGTGCCGAAGGCCGCGAAGACGTCCATCGCATCCTGCATCCGCCGCGCGTACCGCTTTGGCGCGCTTGACCGCAGCTCCACCATCCGGGGGAAGGCGGCAAGAGCAAGCGTTGCAGGCAGCATGTACCAGGCTTCGGATAGACGGGCCGCCACGCTGTAGATGCCCGTCACCTCCTTGCCGGCCATGTAGGACAGAAACAGGATGTCGATCTTCAGATAGATGACCGCCGAAACCGCACCCAGCATCAGCGGAAAGGCCTGCTTGAGATATCTGGGAACGCGCGCCAGGTCGACGCTGAACCCGGGCGGCACGCCGGAAAACCGGCGATAGGCAATGACGACCCCCAGGGATTGGGCCACGGTCTGCCCGGCATTCGCCAGAATGAAGGCGTTGACCGATTGCCCCGACACGATCAACCCCACCTTGATCAGGCTGAAGGTGAGCAGGACAAAGACCGAGTAGATGACGAACGGCCGCGGGTTTTGATCGGCGATGAAGTATTCCTGTATCGTGTCGATGGTCTTGAACAGCGCCGCCCCGGCGAGGATCAGACACAGGATTGCGATATGTTCGTGTGGGATCGGAAACCGTGACGCGACAGCATAGACGACTGCGACCGACAGAAGCGTCCCGCAAAGTCGCATGACCGTAACCGTGCCAAGGATGCGACCGGTTTCATCGGGGTGCAGCTTGAATTCGCGCAGCGACAGATTGCGCAGGCCCATCGTCGTCAGCGGCGCGGCAAGGGCAACCAATGAGACGGCGTAACTCAGAACGCCGTATTGCTCGGGGCCAAGGTGCCGCGCGATGAGAACGGCCAAGACCAGCGTGTTCAGCATCGAGATCAGCTGCTTTGCGATCAGCCAGCCGCCGGACTTCAGTATGCGCGTTCGCGCCTGTGATATCACGACAGAGCCAAACACCCAGGCACCTCAGCGCGCCGGGACTGTCGGCGAAACAGCATTGGATTTCGTAAGCGGAGCGTTCGGCATGTCCCCCAACCCGAGATCCGATCCAAGACCGGGCTTTACCCATTGCGACTATTGAGTTTTTTCCAGGATATGTAAATCTTGACCGGCCGCAGACGGGCTTTTGTCGCCAAATCGGACGAGGTGATGCAGGTTGGGACAGTTTGTTGAAAGCAGGGGGACCTAGCGGTGCGAAGGATCGCGTTTTTCTCTCTGACGCCATCCCCGCCGGCCCCGCCTGCCAACAAGATGGTGCTGCAGGAATTGCAGGCTGCATTTCCGGACCACGTGATCGATGTCATCTATGTTCTGGAGCAGCTAAAGCGCGCACCCGCGGCCCTGGCTGTTGCGGCCATCGCTGCCGGGACATCCTACGCGCCGGACTTGCTGCGACGCCGAAAAGCCTTCAAATATGCGGTCTTTCGCACGCCATGGCTCTTTCGATGGATCAAGCGCCGCGCGGCCGATCTTATCGACGTTTCCGCCTACGATTTCTCATTCCAGATGCAGTCTCTGTTCGATGCCAGCGTCCCGGGGCTCCCGCACTTTGTCTACACCGACCACACGCATCTCGAGAACCTGAACTACGAGGGCTTTGATCCTGCCGATCTCTACAGTGCGGATTGGATCGATTGCGAACGGGCCGTTTATCGCAACGCAACGATGGTCTTCACGCGAAGCTCGAACGTCATGGCGTCATTAGTGTCCCAGTATGAGTGCGATCCCGATCGCCTGGCCTGTGTCTATGCCGGCAGCAACGCCGCCGTCCCGGACAAGGTTCCACATGATCCTGAGAGATATGCGCGCAAAAACATCCTCTTCGCCGGCATCGATTGGCAGCGAAAGGGCGGGCCAACCCTACTCGCGGCCTTCTCGCGCGTACTTCAGACGCACCCGGACGCGTCACTCACCATCGTTGGATGTACGCCAGACATCGGCGACACGCTGCGCTGCCGACTCGTCGGGCGCGTCCCGCTCGACGAGATGCCCAAGCATTTCGCTGCGGCATCCGTGTTCTGCATGCCCACGCAAGTCGAACCTTTCGGGATCGTCTTTGTCGAAGCAATGTGGCATCGCCTGCCGATCGTCGCGACACGGGTCGGGGCGGTTCCGGACATGGTCGAAGACGGCGAGAACGGCTTCCTCGTTCCGCAAGGTGACGTTGGTCGGCTGGCGGCCAGGCTGACCGCGCTGCTTGATGATCCCGAACTCTGTGCCCGCTTCGGCAGCGCCAGCCTGCATTTGGCGCGGGACCGCTACGACTGGCCGGCCGTGGTCCGCAGAATGAAAGAGCGGATTGCAGAGAAAGCGAGACTGTGATCGGCCGCCGTCGCGACGTCCCTGATGTTGCGTTGTGGGTGATCGCCCGCATCCGCTTTGGTGCCGGGCATCGACCGCCACGTCAGGCCCTCGCGCCCGCAGCAGGTTCTCGCAGCGCCCTACCCCGCGATCTGTCAAAGGCCACCAGATAAGCGCGTATTGCGCCGTGCAATTTGGCGCCGCGCGATGATGGCGATGTTCCGCCAAGGCCCCCTGGTTTGGGCAGGTGTCTTGTTTTTGCCATCTGCACGGTCTTTAATGGCGCCGCGAATACGCGGAACAACTCCTGTTAGTGATCATGCCACGGTACTTTGTGCTGGAAACAACGAAGGGGATCGCAATCCGGCGGTTGGCCCAGTAATGAAGATGGTTGCCGGTCTGATTTTCGGGCTTGTCGGCGCTTTGCTGGGTGCGGGCGCGGCATTTCTGGCCGGCTATGGCGTGGTCGGCATCGTGATGGCTTACATTGCGGCGGGCGTCGCCGGTTTTCTCGGGGCCGCGGTGATCGCCTGGCATATGCAGGGTGCGACAGACGCGCCGTCCTACCCGGGTCTCGCCGCCGGAGAGCCGGGGGCCACCGACCTCGACGACGAACAACATGGAACCGGACCATAGAAACCCGGCTTCGCACGATCTACTCCGTCAATCTGTCTCGGACCGGCGCCAATTGGGATCGACCAGCGCCGTTTAGCAGCCTGTGCCGCGTAGCACTGCGGGAACGGTTTTGACCAGAAGACGCACATCCTGCAAAAGCGACATGGACCGGAGGTAGCGGTTGTCGTAGTCGACGCGGTCCCCAAAGGACGCCTGGTTCCGAGCCGTGACCTGCCACAATCCGGTTATGCCAGGCTTTAGGCGATAGTATGCCTCGCCGCCGGCGCGCAGGTAGTCCTCCTCTTGCTCGACCATAAAGGGGCGAGGTCCGACAAGGCTCATGTCGCCCCACAAAACGTTCAGCAACTGCGGGAGTTCATCAAGGCCCGTTTTTCGCAGGAAACGTCCCAACGGCGTCACCCTGGGATCGTCATGCAGCTTCTGCATGACACGCCACTCGGCGGCGGCCTCGGGGTTCGATGCAAGATATTCAGCCAGGACCCGCTGACTGTCTTTCACCATCGTGCGCAGTTTGAGGATCTCGAACGCCTTGCCGTTCTGCCCGACGCGTGTCTGGCTGTAGAGCCCGGGACCGCCGTCCAGCCGAACCAGTGCCCACAAACATAAAAGGATCGGAACGAAAAAGGGCGCCGTCAAAACAAGGAGCGACAGGTCGAAGGCCCGCTTTGCGTATCCGCCATAGAAGTTCAACTTCCCTGGCTCGCGGACGCAGACATCCGCGCGGCCCAGTGCAACAGTGTCTTTCATCTTTCAACCCCCGACCGAAGGCTACAGCGGAACTCTGGGCCCAACAATCTGCGAGGCCAAAAGTGCCCGAAACATTTTTTTCCAATTTCCGAGACAATCCTTCCTGTCGGCCGAGTTTCTCTAAAAAAACCGCGTAAACAACGCCATTTTCCAGGAACTCGGCCAAAGTACCGCGGTCACATCTGTCAGCCGAAGCGTCCGCGCCGGTACTGCGGCTGCGGAATATTCGGGGACAATCAAAAGGAAATCAAAAGACTGTTGAGCGTTCACAAGAAGATCGGCCAGAACAGCCGGCGCAATCTTGAGCGAAACTCGGGTGGCGCCTATACGAGCTGGCAAATCAGCAGTACCGGGCCGATGTCCTTCAAGCCTCTCAGCTCACTTCCTGACACGCGGTTCCTGGCCTTCCTGACAGTGCTGTGTCTGTTGCCATTTGACGGGGCGATTGGCCAATCGCTCCCATCCGACGCGACGGCCAACTGCGGTTGCTCTGGCTACGCTACAATCAACGGATTGCCGCGGTGTGAGCCGGAGGTCGCGAAAGGGGCGTGCCCGGCGTCGGGTCTTGGCGGCCTTGACGGCAGCCGCGTCGCGACCACCGGCGCGCCATCCGGCAGGGGGGTGAGTCCCGCAATGGCCGGGACCGGCGGACGGCATATCGATGGAACGCGCAGCTGTCAGAGCACCGTGGCAACCACTTGGCTTGCCGACAGCTTCGGCGATGTTCCGGTCGTCACAGGGACGTTCCAGGGCCGCACGAGGATTGAGGCGCCGGTCTGGGTCCGCAATGCGGATGCGTCCGGCGCAAAATACGCGTTCGCGATCGGATCGAGCGGGGAAACGTTGGATCGAAGGGTTGCGTTCAGCAACGTCCGGATCGCCGATCTTCACTCCAAAGACCGTTTCGGGGCGGGCATCGGGATCAATCCCAGCGCCCAAGGCGCGGAACTCTACCTTGTGAATGTGCTTATCGAGCCGAACTGGCCGAACTGGGACGGATACGAAAGCACCAACTACGACGGCATCGTGCTGGACGGAGCGCTGGCGATCTATGCCCAGACCATGACGATCCGGAACTGGAACGCGGATTCAGCCATCGACAACAAGGCGCGCACCTCGCAATTCGCCGACTTGCACATCCTCGGCAACGGGCATCGGCCCATACGCTACTGGCAACCTGGTCCGCACTACCTTGTGGACACGACGATCCAGAAACCGGATGGCGGAACGATGATCTGGTTCAAGGACTGCGGCACGGTAGAGCTTCGCATATTCGGATCGTCCTTCAACGGCAGGTCGCGGCTTTCCGACGAAATGATCCAATGCGACGTGGGTGAGGCGCCGGATATCGCCTATCTTTCGGAAGATCCGCGATCGACCGGTGAAATGCTCCCGATGTTTGTAGCTTGTGACGGCTGACGGATGGCTCGGCGAAACGGAAGCGTGTCTGAGATCGTCGTCGTGTCGAACCGTTGCCATGTCTCCGGGCATCGATAGGCCTGCCCAAGGCACGAGGATCAGCCGAGCCGTTGCCGCCACCTGCTGCGCATGCCTTCGGACTTGCGAAAATCGATGGCAAAAGGTGAGATGCGCATGAAATGCCTCAGGCAATCAACGCCCTGGGCAGGCGGAAAGCCGCTGTTCCGTTACAAGGCGAAGTCGTCTTCGTATTCTGTCTGGCCCATAGCGGTCCAACTGGCCGCGACGCGTGCGACCTTGGTATCGCCCCAGGTCTTGAAAACGATCTCGAAACCCTCGCGAGAAATGTTCTCTGCAGTAATCTCAGCGCGTTGGTTGAATCGTTGATCCATATCCCACATCTGGAGATGGACCTGGACAGCTGGCTTGTTGCGGTATTTCTCCTTGAATTGGACCGGAACCCGTTTGCATCGCGGGCCGTCGCCAATCCACATTTCTCCACCGAACTCAAAATCCGAAAAGAGCAAGGCGCTGCCCTGCTCTATTCCTAGTACACGGCCATCGATTTTATGCATCCCATCCCCCCTTTGGTCTGCTTGCGAGGCTACGAGTGAATTTGGCTACCAAATCAAATTGCAGATACCCAAGCAATGGTAGTATCTATGTTAAAGAAAGGGCAAGATCACATTTTCTATTGTTTGGAAAACTAAAACAATCGACCCACATTCAGCAGATTGTAATTCACGGGGCTAATGCAAAATCATTAATACAACCTAAGAATGCCTGCGAGCGATCCAAATATCCTTTATAACTGCGCCATGCGAAACTCCATCAAACGCTTGTGCACCGGTCGGGCCCACCCCTCAATCAATCGCAAAGGCAGGCTGCGCCATATGCATTCGATGACCGGCGTTTCGCACTCTAGACGCATCCACGACTTGCCCACCCATGGCGAGATAGCCCTCGGCGTCTTGGTGTGCATCAAACCGCTCGCAGAGGCGGTCTGCAGTTCTGATGTCATTGATCCGCTTATGCAGATGCGGGACTATCCCCGAAATGCTTCGCCATGATGTCGCGGAAAACAGCGTCATCCGCCTCGATCTTCTGTGGGTCGGGATGAGAAAACCAAGCGATCGCCGGGCAGGTCAAGAGGTCGACGGTTGGTGTGAACGCCGCACCCTGCTCAACCAAGACCTTCAGCCCGCGGTAGCTCTGCAAGTCTCGGATCCCGTCAAGGTCGCGCTCGGAGAGGCCGGTAAACACACCGTTCCGGGTCGCGACGGCGAACGCGATCCGGCCGTTCGCCACCATAGTCGCGGTGTCGACATGCGCCGGCGACAAATAGCTGTCGAGCGTCAGTGTAAGCAAGTCAGGCTCATAGCAGTGGGAAATCAATTGTGGGGCAATTCCGCCGTGCAGACGGGCACCGACCTCGATCAACACAGGGCCTGTTTCTGTCGTGTCCATGATCTCGATATGTGCCGGGCCAATCGCAACCTCCAGCGCGGCCAAGCACTCTTCCGCATAGGCAATCAGTGGTCCGTATTTTGGATCCTTCGGGTCCAGCAACCGCAGGCTGCGATAGACGAACTTGGATCCGTTGGCGGAGATTTTGTCATACTCAGCAATCGAGGACACGGCATAGGTCCCCTGCGACACGACAATATCGATCGCGTATTCGACACCACGAAGGAATGGCTGGACGAGATAGGTCTCGATCTCCTCTCCGATGCAATTGATGGTATTCCAATCGATTGCATCAACGGCTGCTTTCAACTCGGCGATGGTGTCGAAGAAAAGCACGCCCTCCGTCGCCCCGCCGTTTGACGGTTTGAGCACATAGGCGCCCTCGGACAGGGTCTGCATCAAGGCGCGTCCGTCAACGGCCGAGCTGAACGTATAGGTGGGAATGTGAGGCAAACCTTGCGCTTTCAACGCAGCCTGCATGTCATCCTTGTCCCGACGCAGTGAACTCGTTGCGGCCGGATTGCCCGCGGCACCGATGACTTCGGCCAATCGGTCCGCCTCGCGGACGCCGGTTTCGCTTCCGGCAATCACTGCAGAGACCGCGACATGATTGTCGGAAAGCCAGTCCCTCAATTGCTTCGTCGATCCAAATATCTGCCGAAAATCCTTTGGCCGGAAGCTATTGCTGAACTCCGCCGAAAGCGTTTGGCAGGCGCGCAGAGCGACGGGATCAAATCCGCGTTTGTCGACGAGAGGTGCCAGAAGTGATCCTGTTGAAACCGGCTCGACAATGACGACTGTACCGTTGCTCATGACGTTCGAGCCTCTCTCACGGTGTTTTCCAGTGTGCTGAACAAGATGGTCGCGGTGAGTGCCAACGCGATGGCCACGAAACCGCTTTTGGCGAGAACCAATCCCCCACCGCTTAGTTCCACCAACGCGCCCTGGACCAGGGGCAGGCATCCCATGGCGATCATCAGGCCGGAGACCATGGTGCCAAGCAGCTTTTCCTTCTCCGCCTGTGGCGCTGCCAATGAGAGCACCGAAATGCGCAAGGATATTCGTGTGTAGCTGACGACAAAACCGACAGTGAATGTCGACAGGAACGAGGCCAACCGCATGCCGGTGATAACGATGATCAGATCGGCGAGCACCAAGCATACCGCGAATAGCAGGCAAAGGCGGCGATCCTGCGGCGCAAAGGTCGCGGCGATCGCGCCGACGGCGGCCATGGCGCTTGCCAAACCATAGTCGCTTCCGCTCCATCCGAGACCGCTCTGATAGAGAATTGGCAAAAGCCCGTTGAAAGCGCCGATATGTGCGCCGATCAGCACCATTCCTGCGACGATCAGAGCTATGCCGCGCGTGAAGCGGATCTCATGACTCGGGCCGACAGCATCCGGCGCGGCGGCATCGTCTGTTTCAAGATCCTCACCGCTCAGTGAACCGGTCAGGAGCACCAGAAAGATCAGCGTGCCAATGCTGGAGACTGTGCAGAGCAACAAGAAGGCGCCTGCAATGTCTAGCGCGTCGATCAGTACGCCGCCCGTTGCGGCGCCCATAAAGGCCGAGACCTGGACGCAGAGCTGGATGAACCGCGCTCCCCGCTTCGTGTCGACGAACCCCAGAAAGATCATGCGCGCATTGAGTTTTTCGATTCCCACCTGCGTAAGGAAGTTTAAGACGCCGATCAGGAAACCAATCATCGCGAACAAGCCCGATGTCACCGAACCGCTGAGGATCACGGCCAAGACCACAGCCAGACATACGGCTATGCGGAAGAACGAAAGCCGCTTGACGGAGAAATCCGAACCGATGCCCATTCGGTGCGCGATCTTGCCGAGCAGGAACGGCACAACGGTCGACAGAAAGATCACGACCCCCGCGACGAGGGCAGAACCGGTGGCTTCGACAGACGCCCAGATCACTGCGGTAAGAAGGGCAAAGTCGGCCGAGACTATTACTGCGGTGATGATGTAGAATAGGACAGCACGATGAGACACGGCTGTTTGACTATCGGCAGATGATGACATTGTTGTTGTCCTCGCCAAGAGGTGCGCCGTTGAAAGTCGTGTCTCGGCGGATCTGCAGGACTTTCTTCATCACGTCGTCGTGGGTAGGTGCCGTCACGATGAAATAGCCGATGTGGTCCATCTGATTGTCGGTGGTTTTCAGGGCCTCGCCGGGGCTCTTAAGCGATTTCTCGAATGCGAGTTCGGAACTCGCGATGGAAAGCTCGTGAAAGACCTCCGCGCCACTCGGCGCGAGAAAGTAGTGAAGCGCAGAGACTTGACGAGGTTTTCGAAAGGCTGCGATTTCCGGCATTCGACCCAGGGCCATGTCGACCAGGATCTCTTCCATGCGCACATCGAAGGCGATATTCACCGCCCGCAAGGAATCCCAGCCCATGAAGCGAATGTTGAGCTCGACCAACTCGATCTCGCCCGCATCGGTCACGATGATCTCCACATGGGAAATGCCGTGACGGTAGCCAACCGCAGCGTGGAACTGCCGCACCTTCTCGAAAATCCGCTCCTTGAGCGGATGTTCATAGGGCACGGTCAACCCCATTTCCACGGCGATGTCCCGTTTGAGCACTGCGCGCGAGGCAAGGGTGAACGGATGATAATCGCCGTCCACGGTGATGCCTTCGACCGACAACAGCTCGCCTTCGGCCGCCTCCTCCAGAAACACACCGGCACCGCCTTTAAGGTATTCCCGAAGCGGGCCGAAATGGACATCCTCGAACGCCTGCCAATTCGACAGGGCGTTTTGGAGATCGGCATAGGATGTGCACCGCTTCACCGACGCACTTCCACCGCCGTTCACGGGCTTGAAGAAAAATGACTTGCCTTCGGGCCAGTTCTCCATTGCGTCGAAGTCGGTTTCGTCGACAAAGGACAGCCCGGTTAGCCCGTTCTCCCGGAGGCGGCTGCGAACCCATTTCTTGTTCAGGAAATTGCGGACTTCCGCAGCAGTATGGCCCTTAAGGCCGTACTCCTCCCGAATGCGGGCCTCCAGCAGTAACGTCGGCTCTGCCGCGGCATAGACGCCGACCACGTCGCGACCCGCACAGACGTCGATCACGCTCTTCATATTGGCGTCAGTATCGCTCCAGGAGGTCAGCTGGTGCGATGTCGTCACCTTTGCCCACGGATCCGTCGGCAAAGCAGAATCCGGACGGGCCAGCGTATGAAACACGACGACGTCAAAGCCCCGACGATCGGCCTCTTCGATTACAAAAAAAATGTGATTGAAGGGTTCCAGTACGATGAAGACGGGTGGCGGCACCGCTGTACCTCTTGTTTGGATGGGAGAGAATTATGTCGTGAACCCCGAAGAGGCGTCCTTCGGAGTTCATATAGAGATGTGGTTGAATGCGATGATGTATTTGGCACCGTCTTCCAATGCCACCGATCCGTGCCGGGCATGCCGCGGCAAGACTATGACATCGCCCGACGTGCAGACCGCTTCGTTGTCAGTCCAGTAGAACCGCACGGAGCCCTCCAGTATAATGAGTGTCTCGTCGGTGTCGTGTACATGCCAGGCATGTTCTTTGCCCGGTACGTCGTTCTGCACTTCGACCGCGCCCTGTTCCGGCAAACAGCGATAGACGAGCTCTTTCAAATCCCGTGTATCGACTGCATTTTTCAGTATGTTGACCTTCTCGGACTGAGTGCTCATGCTACTTCATCCCTCTCTTGTTGGATATTGAGCGATGCAAACGGACATTGAACCTCTCCGTTGTCGTCGCGCAGAAAATACTGTTTGTACTCGTATTTTCCCTTCTCCCCGTAGAGACCCAAATGCGGTGAGATTTCAACCGCATCGTAATTCACCAGGCGCTTGCGCACCTTGGTTGTGGAACGTCGCGCCGCCTCGGGCGTGCCAAGAATGGTGTCGAAGACCCAGCGAGGCTGAAACGTGACCATGAAGGACGAAGAACGGCGACTTTGGCGCAGGACGTGAGCGGGCGAATTGCAGACGACAAAAACAGGCTCGCCAGCAAAGCAGAATTCCCAGCGCTCATCCTGTATCTGGTCTGGGAAATCGGAAGGCCACGGAGCCGGATCATTCTGAGCGAGATCCGCCAGGAGGTTCCAGAACCTCCGCTCGTAGACCTCCAGAGACTGCACCGGTTCAGGGCGGAAGAACACGACAAGCGACGTATTGTCACCAAATTTTCTCGCAGATTTCAAATAATAGAACAGAACGGGCGCGAGGCTGCCGGCACACACACGATCAAGGAAAACAAATCGCAGCTCGTCCTTATTTAAGCCCGCAGCACCGAATATGCATGGGAAAGGTTTTGTCTTACTCTCTAGATTCGCAACAAATTCCGAGAACAATACCGTCTTCCAAGTTTCCAATTCTTGATGTTCACACTGTATTTCTGATCTTGTAAGCATTCTGGACACTATGTGAACTCCCAATGCTGCATTGCGTTGTCAAGTATCCCGATCCACGTATGGCTGGACTACATTAAATGGCGCCGCCAATATCAGACAGGGATATGGTTTGCGAGAAAGCGGAAAGGCCACCCGTGCGCAGCGCGGTTGCGCTTGCCAAGCCGGGTTTCACGACGGATCGTCTGCCGAGATAACGATGCATAGTGACCTTCCTGAAATGAGGCTCTGCGGGATTCAGCATTGCACAGATTTTCAACCATTGGAATAGTTTTTTGGCTCAAAAGTTTCCTGAGGTTGAACATCGACAGGTGGCTGGACAGGGTGGCGTGGCGCGGCAAGGGGGATTTTGCACCCGGCCGGAACCGACACCCCAATGGCCCTTTAAGGGGCGGTTTTTTGCGCAAAAAGGAACGCAACTTCAGGACTATGCGACGGACGTGGTCATTCTGAGCGGGCCGCCGAAATACGTCCGGTCCGACAACCGCCCCGAGTTCGTTGCTCAGAAGGTCCGCGCCTGAATCGCGGCCGTCCACTGCCCGACGCCTGCCTGTTTGGCCGCGGCAATGAACGCCGTGTCGCCGCCCTCGTTCATGTCTCGGACGCTTGTGGTTCGTCCCGACGGGCCATCCCGTTGTTCACTCACGCCCAGCCTCCGCCCAGATCGTCGCGCGCACGTTCGATCCAATGGTCCCGCAGCCATCCACAGGGCCGCGCGTTGCGCAGCCAGTGGCGGTAGCCCGCGACGGCCTCCGGCATCTTCGGCCGGCCGTGAAAGCAGACCACGCGCGCGCCCTCCGGCAATCGCGGTTCCGTCCAGAAATTCGTGGGCCAGGCGGGCAGGCAGTCATGTTTGAACGACACCACCCAAGGGTCCGGCAAATAGGAAAACTCTCCGCGATCCATCGCCTTGTGCGAGGTATAGCGCTGCTCTGATCCCCGCGCCCTTTCAACCTCTTCGTAGGGCGCCGCCGCAAGGTCGTCGTAGAGCCAGCCGTGCCGCGACGGATCGAACCGGAAGACCGACCCATGCCCGGTCGGCCGCCCCTTGCGTTTTTCCACCCAGTCGTGCCGCATCGCCACCTTGCCCGGTTCGAAGCCAAGCAGATCGTCCAGCGCCCCGGTGATCACGACATCCAGATCGAACCCCAGAACCGGCCCATCGGCCGGAATAACGCCCTGACGGAACAGCGAAACCTTCCGCATCGCCCCCTGCCGGTTCGCGACCCTCAGTGCTGCATCCATCTCGGCCTGAAACGGTTCGTCGGGCAACGGCAGCACGTCGACATCCGGATGCAGCCCGTCCGCCCGCTCGGTCATGCAGAAGAAACGCACCGGGACGGCCAGATTCCGCCGCACCCCGGAATAGAGCCGATTGACATATTCCGGGCCGAACAAGGTGCCCCATTTGATGCAGATGACATTGGCCCGGCCCATGGCGGCTCCCGACTGGCTGGCCTGTCCTAGCAACGCCCAGCCCGGCATGCCAGTGAATCCGCCCGTTGCCCAAGGGCAAGACATCGGCTAGACAATCGCCGCGCGGCCGACATCGCCGCGCCCGATCGAGACCGGAGGTTTTTTGGCCCTTGCCACCGCCTTCGGGGCCCTGGCGGCCTAGACACGGCACGCCGCCGGCGCCCCCGGACCTTGACGGCCATCGATCACGGTGGCCGAACGCAATTCTTGTATCGGAATACCTGCCTTGACCACCTATACACTCACCGGCCTGGGATGGTCGGATCACTTCGCGCGCCAGCTGGACGAGCCCGGCTTGGCGCAATCTCCGCAGTCGGAGGCAGAGCCGCTGCGCCTGTCCGCAATCCATCGCGACCGGATGACCGGCCTTGGAGCCCGCGGTGCATGGCCCCTGATCAGCGCCATTGCGGCCGGCGACCTGGCTGTCGGCGACTGGGTTCTGGCGATCCATGGCCGCATTGCCCGCCGCCTGCAACCGAGGACCGAATTGGTGCGGCGCGCGGCGGGGCCCGGCGCCGGGCACCAGCTGATCGCCGCCAATGTCGACACCCTGGGCATCGTCACCAGTTGCAATGCCGACTTCAACATCGCCAGATTGGAACGCTACCTTGCGTTGGCCGCCACGGCCGGCTGCCTGCCGCTGGTGGTTGTGACCAAGGCCGACCTGGACGACACGCCACAGGATTATGTCCGTGCGGCCCAACGCCTGTCGCCCCTTGTCACCGCTCTGGCGCTCGACGCCCGTGACCCGCAGGACGCGGCGCGGCTGGCGCCCTGGTGCGGACCCGGCCAGACGCTGGCGCTGGTCGGATCATCGGGTGTCGGCAAGACGACGCTGTACAACGCGCTGACCGGCAAGCAGGACGAAACCCGGGATATCCGCCAGGACGACGCACGCGGCCGTCATACGACGACCGCCAGGCACCTGTTCCAAAGCGGCGCGGGCGGATGGCTGATCGACACGCCGGGCATGCGCGAGTTGCAGCTGACCGACGCGAGCGAGGGCATCGCCGCCGTCTTCGACGACATCGAAACCCTGGCGCGGGGCTGCCGGTTCGCGGATTGCACGCATGAAAGCGAGCCCGGCTGCGCGGTGCAGGTCGCGATTGCCGCAGGAGCGCTCGACCCCGGCAGGCTGCACCGGTGGCGCAAGCTCGGCCGAGAGAACCGGCGCAACTCGGAAACGCTCGCCGAGGCGCGGCGGCGCGACCGGTCCTTCGGGAAGATGGTCCGAAACGCGCTCCGCGACAAAAACGGCCGCCGCTGAGGCCGTTTCGCATTGCAGGACCGGCGGGCCGGGCGGCGGAAAATCCCGCCGTCCGGCGCAGGGACGTCAGGCCGCGGGCATCCGCTGTTCGACGATTTCCGCCCACCACGAACATCCCGCCGGGATCGCCTCGTCGTTGAAGTCGTACTCGGGGTGATGGACCATCGCCGTATCGCCGTTGCCGACCAGGATATAGGCGCCGGGACGTTCGTTCAGCATAAAGCTGAAATCCTCGGCTCCCATCACCAGCGGCGCCTCTTCGCAGCCGCCGGAGACCGCCTTGGCCACCTCGGCCGCAAATTCGGTCTGTTCCTCGGAATTGACCATCACCGGGTATCCCCGGTTGTAGGTCAGTTTCGCGGTCGCCCCCATCGACATCGCAACGCCCTCGGCGATCTTGGCCATCTGCGCCTCTGTCTCGTCCTGGACGTCCGGATTCATGGTCCGCACCGTGCCCTTCAGCGTCACGTTTTGCGGGATCACGTTATAGGTGGTGGACGAGGTCTCGAACGACGTGACCGAAACCACCAGGTGATGGGTCGGGTCGGTCAGGCGGCTGGCGATGGTTTGCAGTGCCAGCACGATGTGGCTGGCCACGACCGTGCTGTCGATGGTGTCATGCGGTTTCGCGGCATGCCCCCCCTTGCCGTGGATCTCGATTTCGAACTGGTCGGCAGCCGCGAAGAAGGCCCCGGGGCGGATCGAGAATTGTCCCACCGGTTTGCCGGGCCAATTGTGCATGCCATAGACTTCCTGGATCCCGAAACGATCCATCAGGCCATCCTCGCACATCTCCTTGCCGCCGCCGCCGCCTTCTTCGGCGGGTTGGAAGATGACCGCGACAGTGCCGTCGAAATTGCGGGTCTCGGCGAGGTACCTTGCCGCCCCCAACAGCATCGCCGTGTGGCCGTCATGTCCGCAGGCATGCATCGCGCCGGGGGTTTTCGAGGCATAGTCGACGCCCGTCGCCTCGTGAATCGGCAAGGCATCCATGTCGGCGCGCAGGCCGATAACCTTGCCGGAATTGTCGGACTTGCCCTTGATGAGTCCCACGACACCGGTCCGGCCAATGCCGGTGACGATCTCGTCGCAGCCGAATTCCTTGAGTTTTTCGGCGACGACACCGGCGGTGCGGTGCGTTTCGAACAGGATTTCGGGGTGTTCGTGCAGATCACGCCGCCAGGCGGTGATTTCGGGCAGAAGCTCCGCAAAACGGTTCTTGACGGGCATGGAATATCCTTCAGGTTGTTTCTATCCAGGAAACTGGGGCAAATGCCCGCCCCAGGCAAGGGCAGGCGGCGATCAACCGCGCATCCGAGGCCAGATGCACGAACAACCTTTCGGATTACGTCGGCAAATGCAATTGCGCCTCGCTCAAGCCGCAACGCCCAGGTCGATTTTCGACCCGTCGCTGAAGCGGGACAGGCGGAACCGGGTCAGGTCGTGGCCGACCTCGTTGTCCATCGCCAGATCGGCGACGACGCGGCCGAACCCGGGGCCGATACCAAACCCGTGACCGCTCATCCCCGTCGCGATCACAAGGCCGGGCACCGCCTTGGCCCGGTCGACCACCGGCACGAGGTCCGGCATGGTGTCGATCAGGCCCGCCCAGGCAGCGCGCAGGCGCACCGGACCCAGCCGCGGGTACATCCCGGCGAAACGGCGCGCGGCTTCCGACAGCTTTCCCACGTTGGGGCTGGGGTTCAGAACGCGCATGGCCTCGAAGGGGCTGGGACCGTCGGCAGACCAGCGGCGGGCGGTGCCCCAGGCATCCGGGTAACCCCGCGGCGCGGCCGGCAGGTAGCGGGTATTGAACGGTGCCGCCATCAACTGCGGCAGAAAACTCCGCAACGAACGGAAGGCGTCGGGGCCGATGAACAGCTCGTGGAATTCCGCCGGCGCGATCGAATAGCCGCCATCGGCGCGGCGGCGGAACGCCATGTGCCCGCCTGCGGCGGCAATCTGGGTCACCTCCGGCAAAGCCTCGGTTGCGGCGACAGAGGCACGGACCGACAGTTGCGGGATATCGACCCGGGCGTTGCGCAGCAGCAGCCGTGACCAGGCGCCGCCGGCAACGACGACCGTCGCACAACGCACCCGCCCGGCCTCGGTCACCACCCCGGCAATCCGTCCGGCCTGAATGTCGAGCGCGCGGGCGGCACAGCTTTCGCGAATCATCGCGCCCTCGGTGGCCGCCAGCCGGGCGAGCGCGGGAACCGCCAGCCACGGCTCTGCCCGCATGTCGGACGCCGTCCACAGCCCGCCGTGCCAGCTACCGCGGGCTCCCGGCAGCCTCGACGCGACGCCGGCCCGGTCCAACGGCACCGTGTCCAAACCATGGGCCCGCGCCGTCGGCAACCAGCGTTCAAGGCGCTCCATCTCGGCTTGCGATTCGGCGAGGTAAAGAACCCCGCCCTGCGTGAGCCCGATGTCGGTATCCAGATGCTGTACCAGTTTGCGCCAGTGCCGGGCGGCCTCGATCATGATCGGCAGCTCTGCGGGGTCGCGGCCCTGCTGACGGATCCAGCCCCAGTTGCGGCTGGACTGTTCGCCCGCGATCCGGCCCTTTTCCACCAGCAGCACCGATTGGCCAGCCTTCGCCAGGAAATACGCGGTCATCACCCCGACCACCCCGCCGCCGATCACGACGCAATCTGCCTGCGCTGGCAGATCGCCCCCGTGCTCGACCGGCGATTCTTCGGAAATCGGGAATGGCGTCACTGGCAGAGCGTATCGACCACTTGGGCCATGAAGGCCTCGCCGGCATTGAACTGCTCGACCGTGATGAATTCATTCGGCTGGTGTGCCTGGGCAATGTCGCCGGGCCCGCAGATCACCGCCGAATAGCCGCGCTCCTGGAACTGCCCGGCCTCGGCGCCGTAGCTGACCACATGCGTGCCGTTGTCGCCGGTAAGCCGCCGGACGAGGGTTTCCGCCTCGCCGCCGTTTTCGGGTTTCAGGCCGGGCACGTCGTAGAACTCTTCCGTTTCGATCCAGGTGTCCGGCACGACGGCCTGCATCTCTGCCTCGACCTCGCGGACCTTCTTGAGATAGGCGTTCTTCCAGTCCCGCAGGCTGTCGCCGGGCACGTTGCGAAAGCTGACGTCGAATTCGCAGTCCTTCGCGGTGATATTCGTCGCCGTGCCGCCGGAGATCGTGCCGACATGCAGCGAGGTCCAGGGCGGATCGAAGCTGGCGTTCAGCGGATCGGGGGGGTTTGCGGCGCTGAGTGCGTTCTGCTCGTTAACCCATTGAATAAGCTTGCCGGCCTCCAGAATCGCCGAGACTCCCACGTGCACCATCGAGGAATGCACCTCGAATCCGTGAATACGGGTCAGAAAGCCCGAGCCGCCCTTGTGGCCGGTCACTGTGCGCATCATCGTCGGTTCGCCGATGATCGCGGCCGACGCCTTGGGCATGACGCTTTGCAGCATCGCGTCGATCATCGGCGGAGCGCCGATGCAGCCCAGCTCCTCGTCGCGGCTGAGCGCGATCTGCAGCGGCCGTTTCAGGCCGCGTTCCAGGGCCATGGGCACCGCCGCCAGCGCCAGAGCGTCGAACCCTTTCATGTCACATGTGCCGCGGCCGTAAAGCTTGCCGTCCTTTTCGACCACCTCCCAGGGGTCGGTGTCCCAGGCCTGTCCGGTGACCGGGACCACGTCGGTGTGGCCGGACAGGACAAGGCCGCCCTCGATCTCGGGCCCGATATGGGCGTAAAGCGAGGCCTTTGTGCGGGTGGCGTCATAGTCCCGATGGCAGTGGATGCCGAAGCCGTCGAGATAGTCCTCGACCCAATCGACCAGCGGCAGGTTGCTCTCGCTGCTGACGCTGGGAAAGGAGACAAGCTTTTCAAGCAGTTGGCGGGCGGTCAGGGATTGAGGCATGTCGCTCTCCATAACGGGTCCGGGGCAAACCGTGATCGGTGGACCGGCAGAGGTCAAGCCCGCCGCTCAAGATTTGATCGTGTGACCGAAACCCGCGCATTACCGCAGAGTTATCGCTTGCTGGCGGTGCGTTTCATGTTAACGTCGCATTTAATTAACCGGGCGTTACGTCCCGGAAGGCGCACGCCTTGTAAGAACAATGGGGAGTTCTGCATGCCCGACGGGGCGCTGCCTGTGCTTGAGGTGAAGAATCTGAAGACGGTTTTCCGGACGCGTCAGGGCGAGGTCCATGCCGTCAATTCCGTGAGTTTCGATCTGAAGCCCGGCGAGTTGCTGGGGGTCGTCGGCGAAAGCGGGTCCGGCAAGTCGGTGACGATGATGTCGCTTATCGGTCTTCTGCCGTCGCCGCCTGCCGAGGTTCGCAACGGCCAGGTCCTGTTCGGCGACCGGGATCTGCTGCAGGCCGACGACGACACGCTTCGGTCGATCCGCGGCGCGCGGATCGGGTTTATCTTTCAGGACCCGATGACCTCGCTGAACCCGGTGTTTACCGTGGGCTTCCAGCTGATGGAGCCGTTGCGCAAGCATATGGGTATGTCGAAGGCCCAGGCGCGCAAGCGGGCGAAGGAACTGCTGGAGCTGGTGGGCATCCCCGACGCGGCCCAGCGGCTGAAGGACTTTCCGCACCAGTTTTCCGGCGGTATGCGGCAGCGGGTGATGATCGCGATCGCGCTGGCCTGCGACCCGCAGGTGCTGATCGCCGACGAGCCGACGACGGCGCTGGACGTGACGATTCAGGCGCAAATCCTGGAACTCGTGAAGGAGTTGCGTCAGAAGCTGGGGATGGCGATCGTGTGGATCACCCACGATCTGGGGGTGATCGCCGGGATCGCCGACCGGGTGATCGTGATGTATGGCGGGCAGATCGTGGAACATGCGCCGGTGCGCGAGCTTTTCGGCAATCCGCAGCATCCCTATACCCGGGCGCTGTTGCAGACGATCCCGACCGTGCACGGCGGGCGCGCGGAACGTTTGCGCGTCATCGACGGTCAGCCACCGATGCTGGGCGCGCAGCCCGCGGCCTGTCCGTTCCGGGCGCGCTGCACCCATCGGATGGACCGCTGCAACCGCGAGAACCCGATGCGGGTGGCCGTTGGACCGGATCACGACGCAGCCTGCTTCTGGCATCCCGAAACCGGGGGCGAGCGTGATGTTTGACGCCGGCGGAAAGAAGAAGCTGGTCGAGGTGACGAACCTCAAGATGCATTTTCCGATCTTCGGTGGCATCATGCGCCGGCATGTGGGCGATGTGAAGGCCGTCGACGGCGTCAGCTTCGACATCTACGAGGGCGAGACGCTGGGGCTGGTAGGAGAATCCGGCTGCGGCAAGTCGACCTGTGGCCGGGCGATCCTGCGGCTTTACGAGTTGACCGACGGCTCTGTCCGGATCGACGGCACCGATATCGCCAGCTGGTCGCCCGAGGAACTGCGCCAGGTTCGGCCGACGATGCAGATGGTGTTTCAGGACCCCCAGGCCAGTCTCAATCCGCGGATGACCGTGGCCGCGATCATCGGCGAGCCGCTGGACGAGCATGCGAAGTCCTCCAAGGCCGAGCGGCTGGACCGGATCTACGAACTGATGGATGCGGTCGGTCTGAACCGTGATTTCGCCAACCGGTATCCGCACGAGTTTTCCGGCGGACAGCGCCAGCGGATCGGGATCGCCCGTGCGCTGGCGCTGAATCCGAAATTCATCGTCTGCGACGAGCCCATCGCGGCGCTCGATGTCTCGATCCAGGCGCAGGTCGTGAACCTCTTGGAGGATCTGCAGGACAAGCTGGGGCTGACCTATCTGTTCATCAGCCACGATCTGTCGATGGTGCGCCACATCGCCGACCGCGTGGCCGTGATGTATCTGGGCAAGGTGGTGGAGCTTGCCAGCCGCGATCAACTCTACAACGATCCGAAACACCCCTACACCCAGGCGCTTTTGTCGGCCGTGCCCGAACCCGATCCCGCCATCGAGGATACCGGAGAGCGGATCATCCTGACCGGCGACGTGCCCTCGCCCGCCAATCCACCCAAGGGCTGCAATTTCTGCACACGCTGCCCGAAGGTCATGGACATCTGCCGCCGCGAGGACCCGGTCTTCAAGACCGTCGAGAAAGGCCGGCAGGTCGCCTGCCATCTCTACGAAGCTTATCAGCCCGCGGAGGAAACCGCGGCATGACGAGGACAGAGCAAATCCAACTAGGAGAGGACGAATGAACCTGAAACACACCCTATTGGGCGCGGCCGCGGCGATGGCCCTGGTCCCGGTGACGGCGCATGGCGCGGCCCATGAGGGCCCGCGAGGCCGCGACGGCGACGTCAAGATCATCTATTGGCAAGCCCCGTCGATCATGAACCCGTACCTGTCCGGCGGCACCAAGGAACTCGAAGCCGCAAGCCTGGTGATCGAACCGCTGGCGCGGTACAACGAAAAGGGCGATCTGGTGCCCTGGCTTGCCGAGAGCGTGCCGACCGTGGAAAACGGTGGCGTCAACGCGGACGGCACACAGATCACCTGGGTTCTGAAGGAAGGCCTCGTCTGGTCCGACGGCACACCGGTGACCTCGGAAGACGTCAAGTTTTCCTGGGAATACTGCACGGCAGAGGGCGGCGGCTGCGCCCAGGCCGAGAAATATCTCGACGTGACCGCCGTCGACACGCCGGACGCGCGGACGGTGGTGGTCAACTTCGGTGTCGGCAAGCCGTTTCCCTACGGTCCCTTCGTCGGCGCGCAGGCCCCGATCATCCAGAAGGCGCAATTCGCCGATTGTCTGGGCCCGAAGGCGCCGGAATGCACCGATGCGAACTTCAGCCCGATTGGCACCGGCCCGTTCACCGTGACAGAGTTCCGGCCCAATGACGTGATCACCCTGGCCGCGAACGAAAACTACCGTGACGAAGGCAAGCCCGCCTTTGCCACCGTGACATTCAAGGGCGGCGGCGACGCCACCGCGGCGGGCCGGTCGGTGCTGGAAACCGGCGAGTTCGACTATGCCTGGAACCTGCAGCTTGCGCCGGACGTGATCGGCGCGATGGAAGCCGCAGGCAAAGGCAAGGTCGTGGCCGATTTCGGCACCTCGGTCGAGCGGATCATGATCAACTTCACCGACGTCAATCCCGACCTCGGCGACGAGCGTGGCACTGCGGCGCACCCGCATCCGTTCCTGACCGATATCGCCGTGCGCAGGGCGCTGTCGATGGCGATCGACCGGGCACTTCTGACCGAGATCGGCTATGGCCCCGCCGGCACGCCGACCTGCAACGTGCTTCCGGCTCCTGCGGCCTATGCCTCAACGGCCAACGACGGCTGCCTGGTGCAGGACATCGCCGGCGCCAACGCGCTGCTGGACGAGGCCGGCTGGATGCCGGGGGCCGATGGCGTCCGCGCCAAGGATGGCGTGCGTCTGTCGGTGCTGTACCAGACCTCGACGAACGCCGTGCGCCAGGACTATCAGGCGCTGATCAAGCAGTGGTGGAGCGAAATCGGCGTCGAGACCGAATTGCGCAACATCAACGCATCGGTCTTTTTCGGCTCGGACCCGGGATCTCCGGACACGTTCCAGAAGTTCTTTGCCGATGTCGAGATGTACACCAACAACTTCGACGGCACGGACCCCGAGGCGTATATGGCCAACTGGACCTGCGATCAGGCGCCGCGTCCGGAAACCCAGTGGCAGGGCAACAACATGCCGCGTTACTGCGACGCGGCCTACGACGCTTTGAGCGCCCAGATGGCCACGACGTCGGGCATCGACGCACGCGCTGCACTTGCCAAGCAGATGAACGACATGCTGATGCAGAACTACGTCATGCTGCCGCTTACCCACCGCGGCCGCGTCGCGGCGCATTCCAACACGCTGGGCGGCGTCATCATGAACGTCTGGGACAGCGAGCTTTGGAACATCGCCGACTGGTACCGCATCGACGGCTAAGCCATTTCGTAGGGCGGGGTTAACCCCGCCCTACCATTCTTCCGCCAGACCGCTGAACCGAGACGTCCATGCTGACATATGCCATCAGACGCCTGATCATCGCGATCCCGACGCTTCTGTTCATCGGCCTTTGCATCTTTCTGCTGCTGGATCTCGCGCCCGGCGACCCGACCGCCCAGCTGCCGCTGACGATCCCGCCCGAGGTCAAGGAACAGATCCGCGAGGCGCTCGGCCTTGGCCAGCCGGTGCATATCCGGTTCTGGAAATGGCTGGTGCAGTTCATCTGGGTCGAGCCCTTGAACCTGTTCGACTTTCTCTTCGGCACCACATTCGCCGACGGCTGGCCACGCATCATCAGCTGGCAGTCGCGCAGCCCCGTGATGGACATCGTCGTCCAGCGCATCCCGCAGACCCTGTGGGTCGTCGGCATGTCCTATGTCGTCGGCGTGCTGATCGCCCTGCCCATCGGCATCATCTCGGCCTACCGGCAGTATTCGGTGTTCGATCAGGTCGGCACCTTCGTCTCGATGATCGGCTATTCGGTGCCGCCGTTTTTCACCGGCGTGCTGGTGATCGTGATCTTCTCGGTCCAGCTCGGCTGGCTGCCGTCGATCTACGACACCACGCACCGGGTCGTGGATTGGGAGACCTTCGTGTTTCAACTGAAACAGATGGTGATGCCGGTCATGGTGCTGGCGCTGCAGACCACCGCGCAGATCAGCCGGTTCATGCGCGCCTCGATGCTCGACAACCTCAACCAGGATTACGTGCGCACCGCCCGCGCCAAGGGCATGACCGAGCAGGTGGTGGTGATGACCCACGTGCTGCGCAACTCGATGATCCCGGTCGTCACCGTCATCGCGCTGGGGGTCCCGGCGGTGTTCGGCGGCGCGATCATCACCGAACAGATCTTCAAGGTGAACGGGATCGGCCAACTGCTGATCACCGCGATCCAGGCCAACGACCTGCCGATGGTGCAGACGCTGACCTTCATCTTCGCGATCCTGATCGTGCTGTTCAATCTCATCGCCGACGTGCTTTACGGCATTCTCGACCCGAGGATCCGCTATGACTGACCAGACCGCCCCCGATCCGGCTCCGGGCCTCGACCCCGCCGAGGAATACCGCCCGCCGCGCAACCAGTGGCTGGATGTCTGGGACCAGTTCAAGACCCACAAGGGCGCGCTGATCGGGCTGGGCTTTTTCGTCTTCATCATTCTCGGGGTGACGCTGGGGCCGTTCCTCTGGACCATCGACGCCACCTATATCGACATCCGCGCCCGCAATCAGGGGCCCTCGCTGGCCCACCCCTTCGGCACAGATCAGCTGGGCCGCGACACCCTGGCGCGCATGATCGCGGGCGGCCAGACCTCGATCGCCGTCGGCCTGACCGCGATGGCGCTGGCCCTGTTCCTCGGCACGCTGATCGGCGTGGTGGCGGGATTCTCGAAAAAGCTCGACGGCCCGCTGATGCGGTTCACCGACCTGTTCCTGGCCCTGCCGCTGCTGCCGCTTCTGCTGGTCATCATCATGCTCTTCCGCGACCGGCTGCGCGCGGCGTTCGGCCCCGAGGAAGGCATCTTCATCCTGATCGTGGTGGTGATCGGCATCACCAGCTGGATGAACACCGCCCGGATCGTGCGCGGCGACGTGCTGGCATTGAAAGAGCGCGAGTTCGTGCTGGCAGCAAGGTCAATCGGCACGCCCGCACGGCGCATGGTGACACGGCATATCCTGCCCAACGTACTGTCGCCGATCATGGTCTCGGCCACACTCGGCATCGCCAACGCGATCATCACCGAAAGCGCGCTGAGCTTTCTCGGCCTGGGCTTTCCGTCCGACTTCCCCACCTGGGGGCGGCTCTTGTTCGACGCCACCGACTGGCTGCAGCAATACCCCGAACGCGTGCTGTGGCCCGGTCTCGCAATCTCGCTGACGGTGCTGAGCGTGAACTATATCGGCGATGGCCTGCGCGACGCGCTCGACCCACGCATCCGCGGGCGGTGAACCAGGGGCCTGATCCAAGGCCCGGTCCGCACGCGCGCCTCACACGGCATTCCACTCAGGCCGGCGCGTCGCTGGGGCATTTTTCTTTGCCGCCCGTGCACGGGTTCGAAATAAGGTGGAAATCCCGCCCCGCGGCAGCACGTTAGCACTCCTGTTCCACGGCGGCCCGACCCGCTCCCCTCGTTTTCTCTGGAGACGCGCCCAGACGGAACATCGTTCTGCATCCCGGCGCAATCCTGAACTCCCGGCCTCTTGATTGCAGGCACTTCCTCGTCAGATAGAACAGATGTTCCGATCCAGTCCTCGGGGGATTCCCTTATGTTTGAAACCTTCGGATTTGAAACGCTCACCGCCCCGCAGGCGGCCGTCCTATTCGGGCTGGTCCTCGGGGCAGCCTTTGGCGCGTTGGCGCAAGTCACCCGGTTCTGTCTGCGCCGCGCGGTCGTGGGCACCGCCGAGGAACGGCGCCCGGCCGCGGCCGTCTGGCTGACAGCGCTCGCCGCGGCGGTGATCGGCACGCAGCTCGCCGTTTCGGCGGGCCTCGTCAGCTTCGAGGATCACCGCTTTCACACCGCCGACATACCGGTTGCGGCGCTGCTGACCGGTGGCCTGCTGTTCGGCGCCGGCATGGTATTGACCCGCGGATGCGCGTCGCGTCTGACCGTGCTGCTGGCGTCGGGCAACCTGCGCGCCCTTACGGTGCTTTTGGTCTTCGCGATATCTGCGCATGCCACGCTCAAGGGCGTACTCGCACCGCTGCGCACCGCTCTGGGTGATGCGACGTTGACAGTCGACAGCGGAGTGCTGCCGGGCGCGCCGCTTTTCTGGGGCGGGCTGGTCGCCCTGGCCGCCGCCGCGTTGGCCTGGCGCGCCGGCGTGCGGCCGCTGCATCTGGGCCTGGCCGCGCTGCTCGGGCTGCTGGTCCCTGCGGGATGGGTCGGCACCGGCTTTGTCCTGCTGGACGAATTCGATCCGATCGATCTGGCCAGCCTGTCGTTTACGGCGCCCGCTGCCGACGGCCTGTTCTGGACCGTCGCCGCCACCGCGATCCCGGCGAACTTCGGCGTGGGCCTTTTTGGCGGCACCGTCGCCGGCGCGCTGGTGCTGTCGCTGGCCCGCCGGGAATTCACATGGCTCAGCTTCGCCTCTCCGGCCGAGACCGGCAGATACCTGACCGGCGGCGCTTTGATGGGTGTGGGCGGCGCGACGGCGGGCGGGTGCACAGTGGGCGCGGGATTGTCTGGCGTTCCCACGCTGGGCCTGTCGGCCATCCTGGCGCTTGCCGCCATCGTGCTCGGGTCCTGGCTGACCGATCGCGCGCTCGCCACCCGCACCAAGGCCCCGGCGGCGGCCGTCCCGGCGGAGTGACGGGGCGGCGCACGGCCCGGCATCAAAAACCTCGCAAGAGGTATGACCGTGGTGTCCGAGCGCCAAATAGACCGCCCGGAACGCGCCGACGGTTCTTGTGCGAGACCTAATCCATCTCCTTGCGAATGCGGCGGACAAGCGCCCAGACGCCCAGGATCACGACCGGCGTCACGACCGCGGTCAACAGCAGTTTGTTGACCCCGACCTCCTGGCCCACCGGCCCGAGGATATAGGTCGTCAGGTTCACCGCATAATAGCTGATCGCCACGACCGACAGACCTTCGACCGTCTTCTGCAGCCGGAGCTGCAGATCCGCCCGCCGATCCATCGACTCCAGCAATTTCTGATTCTGTTCGGACCGCTCCACATCGACCCGGGTGCGCAGCAGATCGCCGGCGCGGATCGCCCGCTCCGCCATGGTCCTCAGCCGCGCCTCGGCCGCCTTGACCGTGCGCATCGAGGGGTCGAACCGGCGCGCCATGAATTCGCGAAAGATCTGACGGCCCTGGAAACGCTCTTCGCGCAGAACCTCGATACGTTGCGCCACCAGCGCCTCATAGGCCCCGGTGGCCGAAAACCGGAAGCTTGTCTTGGCCAGCAGGCTTTCCAGCTCCGCCGAAATTTCCAGCAGCGCCTTCAGCGTTTCGTCCGCCCGCGTCACCCGGTCCGTCATCGCATCGACCAGCCCCTCGAGCCGCGTGTCGATCGGCCCCAGCCGCTGTGACAGATCCCGCGCGCGGCCAAGCCCCAGCATCGACATCGCCTTGTAGGTCTCGATCTCGCAGATGCGCTGTACGATCCGGCCGACCCGGCGCGGGCCCATGCCCGGTTCGGTGAAAACGGCAAATCGCATATGACCGGCGCTGTCTATGCGGAAATCGCCCGCCATCACGGCGCAGCCGTCAAGGATCGCGCTTGCGGCCAGGCTTTCGGCGACGAACCAGTCGGACAGTTTCTGCGTCATGTCGCCGGGCTCGCCCATAGCCTCGACCCGGATCAGCGCCGAGGTAACGCGCACCCCGGGCGCCGCTGCGAGCCAATCCTCGGGGAAGACATCGAAGGCCTTCCTGTCGAAGGGGCGTTCGTTCACGCCGTCGACGAAGATCGTATAGGTGACGAACTCGGTATGCTGCTCCCACTTGAGCTTGAACTTGCCGAGGTCGCCGAAATAATGCGTGGCCGCAGGTTGGGGATGCTTGGCGCCGAACCGGTCCAGAAGATCGATCAGGTGCGCCCGGTCGAGCGCGCGGTCACGATTCGCGGCCTCCTGCGGCTGCTTGACCGCCAGATACGCAGCGTGGCACGGCGTCTGCAACTGCGGAAACGGGCGCGCGTGCAGCTCGTTGGCAAGCTGATAGCGCAGCGGGTGGTCCTGGATCGGGCTCATGTTGTTCCAAAGGTTAGGCGTTCCGGCCCCGCTGTAAACGCTCAACGGCCCGCTTGCGACCCCCTGCATGCCGCAATTGCGCAATCGCCGAGCGGCGATCCCGGCGATGCTGCGGAAAACCGCAGGAAAGGAAGCGCGTCATGCGGATCGGTTTCATCGGGCTCGGCAATGTCGGCGGCAAGCTGGCCGGATCGCTTCTCCGGAACGGCTATGACCTGACGGTGCGCGACCTGGACCAGACGGTGGCGCAGCCGTTTCTCGACAAGGGCGCGCATTGGGCGGCCACGCCCCGCGATATGGCCGAAGCCTGCGATTTCCTCATCACCTGCCTGCCGTCGCCTGCCGCCTGCGTCGCAGTGATGGAAGGGGCGGACGGGCTGTTGGCGGGGCTCGGCCCCGGCAAGGTCTGGGCCGAGATGTCGACGACGGACGCCGACGAGGTGCGGCGCCTTGGCGCGTCGGTACAGGCCAAGGGCGCGTCGGCAGTGGATTGCCCTGTGTCGGGCGGCTGCCACAGGGCAGCGACGGGCAACATCTCGATCTTCGCCGGCTGCGACCGCGAGACGTTCGAACATGTGCTTCCGGTGCTGACCACGCTCGGCCGACGCATCCTGCACACCGGCGATCTGGGCAGCGCGTCGGTCCTGAAGGTGATGACGAATTACCTGGCCACGATCAATCTGGTCTCGCTGGCCGAGGCGCTGACCACCATGAAGGCGGCGGGGCTGGACCTGGCGACCACCTACGAGGCGATCCGGATTTCCAGCGGCAACAGCTTCGTGCACGAAACCGAAAGCCAGGTGATCCTGAACGGCAGCCGCGACATCAACTTCACCATGGACCTGGTGCTGAAGGATATCGGGCTGTTCGATCAGATTGCGCAGGATGCCAGCGTGCCGCTGACCCTGTCGCCGCGGCTGGTCGAGATGTTCGGCGAGGCCGTCGAGGCCTACGGCCCGCGGGAGCTCAGCCCCAATATCATCCGCCGCTACGAAGAGCCGACGGGTCTCGACATCCGCGCACCGGGCTTTCCAGCCGAAATGGTGGATGACGAGCCCGAGGAGCCCGGCTTCGAGGTGGTCGTCCGGCGCGCATAGGCCGGCGGCCAAGACGCTGTGACCGGCTCGATTGCCACGCTCCATGGCTCTCGAGCCGACGCGCGTGGGCCTGCGACTTCGTTGGACGGCGGCGCCCACCGCGGGCCGGGTCCGGGTCGAGGACGCGCGCAGCGCGCCGCCGCAGGCGGGCGAAGCTCCTTGGCGCGGATACGGTGCGCAAAACACTCATGGACGGCCCCTTGCAGCAGACCTGCCCGCAAGGGCCCTCTCAGCTGAACGCCCCAACGCCTCCCCACGCGAGACGCCCGCAGCTGCGCGTCGCCCGGCAACGGGCAGAGAAACCGTGCGCGGAAGCGCCCAATTGGATCGCGCCCCGCTACCGAAGGTGCGCCGCGAAGAAATTCAGCGTCCGCTCCCAGGCCAGCGCCGCCGCTGCCTCGTCGTAGCGCGGCGTGGTGTCGTTGTGGAAGCCGTGGTTTACGTCCGGGTAGAAATGCACGCTGAATTCCTTCTGGTTGGCGCGCAGCGCGTCCGAATAGGCCTGCCAGCCGGCATTGATCCGGTCGTCGAGCCCGGCGTAGTGGATCATCAAAGGTGCTTCGATCCGCGGCACATCCGCGGCGTCCGGCTGCCGTCCGTAGAACGGCACCGAGGCCGCCAGGTCCGGGTAGGCCACCGCGAGCGCGTTGCAGACGCCGCCGCCATAGCAAAAGCCGACCGCACCGACCCTGCCGGTCGAGCCCGGGTGATCGCGCAGGAATTCGAAGGCGGCGAAGAAATCGGCCATCAGCTTGACCCGGTCGAGGCTGCGCTGCATCGTCCGCCCCTCGTCGTCGGTCCCCGGATACCCGCCCAGCGGGGTCAGCCCGTCCGGGCCGAAGGCAAGATAGCCCGCCTTCGCCGCACGCCGCACGACGTCCTCGATATACGGGTTCAGGCCCCGGTTCTCGTGCACAACCAGCACTGCGGGCAGCGCGCCGTCGGCACCGGCCGGTTTCGCCATCAGGCCCTTGATCGTCCCGTGGCCTTCGGGGCTTTGGTATTCGGCCACCATGGTCTCGATCGCCGGATCGTCCGGCGCGACCTGCTGGGCCCAGGCATAGTTCGGCTGCAGCTGGTCCAGGATCATCGCGCCTGTGACACCCGCTGCCGCATAGCGCCCTGCCTGGGCGATGAATTCGCGCTTGGAGACCTTCCCATGCACATAACCGTCGAAAATCTCAAGGATACGCTGGTCGAAATCACTGGCTTTCTTGCGTTTCTGGATCGTCATGGCTGTCCTCCCCAAGATCGATTGCCGACACATCGAGTGCACAGAGGGTATCATGCAGGTGATCCGGTACGAAAAGAAAAGGCCCGCCGGATAGGCGGGCCTCTCAGCTTCGTGATCCGCAGGCTCAGTCGATCATCGGCAAGAGCTTGTCGAGCGATGCCTTGGCGTCGCCATAGAACATGCGGGTGTTTTCCTTGAAGAAGAGCGGGTTCTCGATGCCGGAATAGCCGGTGCCCTGGCCGCGTTTGGAAACGAAGACCTGCTTGGATTTCCAGACCTCCAGAACCGGCATGCCGGCGATGGGCGAGTTCGGATCGTCCTGGGCGGCGGGGTTCACGATATCGTTCGAGCCGATGACGATCGCCACGTCGGTTTCGGGAAAGTCGTCGTTGATCTCGTCCATCTCCAGCACGATGTCGTAGGGAACCTTGGCCTCGGCCAGAAGCACGTTCATGTGGCCCGGCAGACGGCCGGCCACGGGATGGATGCCGAACCGGACCTCCTTGCCCTGCGACCGCAGCTTGCGCACCAGTTCCGACACCGCCTGCTGCGCCTGCGCCACCGCCATGCCATAGCCCGGAACGATGATGACGCTGTCGGCGTCGTTCAGAGACGCGGCCACGCCTTCGGCCTCGATGGCGATCATTTCGCCCGAAACCTCTTGCGCCGGTCCGCCGGTGCCGCCGAAGCCGCCGAGGATCACGCTGACGAACTTCCGGTTCATCGCGCGGCACATGATGTAGCTGAGGATGGCCCCCGACGAACCCACCAGCGCACCGGTGACGATCAGAAGGTCGTTGCCGAGGGTAAAGCCGATGGCGGCGGCGGCCCAGCCGGAATAGCTGTTCAGCATCGACACCACGACCGGCATGTCGGCCCCGCCGATGCCCATGATCAGATGCCAGCCGATAAAGCCCGCGATGATCGTGACCAGCACCATGGTCCAGATGCCGGCGCCGTTGAAATACATGAACCCGAGGATGATGCAGGCCGCCAGCGACACCGCGTTCAGCCAGTGGCCGCTGAGGAACGGGATCGGCGCGGACTCGGACGGGAACTTGATCTGCACCGGCTTGCCGTCGATCTTGCCCGCAAGCTTGCCGAAGGCGACGACCGAGCCGGTGAAGGTCACCGCACCGATGAAGATGCCAAGGAACACCTCGACCTTCAGGATCGCGATCTCGACCGAATCCTTCTTCCACAGCTTTTCGCCGAAGCCGGTCAGATCCGCATCCGCCATCGCGGTGCCCGCCGCCTTGAGGTCATTGACCGTCGACAGCATCACATCGGCGTTGAGCCCGATGAAGACAGCCGCCAGGCCGACGAACGAATGCAGCGCGGCCACAAGCTGCGGCATCTCGGTCATCTGAACCCGGCCCGCGACATAGGTGCCCGCCACCGCGCCGCCCGCGACGGCCACGAGGATGAGGAAAAGATTGCTGACGCCGGGGCCGAAGATCGTCGCAACCATGGCGATGAACATGCCCACGATGCCGTACCAGACGGCGCGCTTGGCGCTTTCCTGGTTCGAAAGTCCGCCGAGTGCGAGGATGAAGAGAACCGAGGCCGCGATATAGGCGGCAGAGGTCAGGCCGATGCTGAACATAGGTTGGCTCTCCCCTTAGGATTTCTGGAACATGGCGAGCATCCGGCGCGTGACCAGAAAGCCGCCGACGATGTTGATCGAGGCGATCAACACGCTGATGAAGCTGAGGAAGATCACCAGATAACTGGGCGATCCGATCTGCAACAGAGCGCCCACGACGATGATGCCAGAAATCGCGTTGGTGATCGCCATCAGCGGCGTGTGCAGCGCATGGCTGACGTTCCAGATCACCTGGAAGCCCACGAAACACGCCAGCGCGAAGACGATGAAATGCTGCATGAACGACGCCGGCGCATAGGCGCCGATCACGAGCATCAGAACACCGCCCGCCGCAAGCATGGCAACCTGCTGTTTGGTTGCCTCCTTGAAGGCGGCAAGCTCCTGCGCGCGTTTCTCTTCCGGAGTCAGTTCCTTGGGTTTTTCCTTGGGCTGCGCGGCAATTGCCTGGATCTTCGGCGGCGGCGGCGGGAAGGTGATCTCGTTTTCAAAGGTGACCGTCGCGCCACGGATCACGTCGTCTTCCATGTCATGGTTGACCTCGCCGTCCTTTTCCGGCGTCAGGTCCGTCATCATGTGGCGGATATTGGTGGCATAAAGCGTCGAGGACTGCGCCGCCATCCGGCTCGGGAAATCGGTATAGCCGACGATCGTCACGCCGCCCTCGGTCACGATCTTCTCGTCCGGAACGGTCAGTTCGCAGTTGCCGCCACGCTCGGCGGCCAGATCGACGATGACCGAGCCCGGCTTCATCGCCTCGACCATGTCCTTGGTCCAGAGAACGGGCGCGTCGCGGTTCGGGATCAGCGCGGTGGTGATGACAATGTCCATCTCCGGCGCCAGCTCGCGGAACTTCTCCAGCTGCTTGTCGCGGAATTCCGGGCTCGACGGGGCGGCATAGCCACCGGTCGCCGCGCCGTCCTGCTGCTGTTCGTCGAACTCCAGGAACACGAACTCGGCGCCCATCGACTCGATCTGTTCGGCCACTTCGGGACGGACGTCGAAGGCATATGTGATAGCGCCCAGAGACGTCGCCGTTCCGATCGCGGCAAGCCCGGCCACCCCGGCACCGACGACCAGTACCTTCGCCGGCGGCACCTTGCCCGCCGCCGTCACCTGGCCGGTGAAGAAACGGCCGAAGTTGCTGCCGGCCTCGATCACGGCGCGGTAGCCCGCAATGTTGGCCATCGAGGACAGCGCGTCCATCTTCTGCGCCCGGCTGATCCGCGGCACCATGTCCATCGCGATGGTGTTGGCACCCTTGGATTTCGCCAGGTCCATCAGCTTTTCGTTCGCCGCGGGGTAGAAGAACGAGATCAGCGTCTGCCCCTCGCGCAAACGCTTCATCTCCGTCTCGGTCGGAGGACGCACCTTGGCGATGATATCGACCGCCTTCCAAAGCGGCGCAGCCCCCTTGATCACCTTGACCCCGGCCTCCTTGTAAGCCGCGTCCGAGAACCCGGCGGCAGATCCGGCTCCAGCCTCGATCGCACACTCATAGCCAAGCTTCTGCAATTGGCGGGCCGAGTCCGGCGTCATGGCGACGCGTGCCTCGCCCTCAAAAACCTCTTTCGGCGTTCCGATCTTCACGTCTGTTTTCCCCCGCATTCCGCGATCTTACGGCCACAAATGGGCCGGGATTGGCGAATGTCTAGTAATCGCTGGCGGTCTGGATCACAAGGCAGGCGGCTGCGGCGTTTTGGAGGGCCCTAGATCCAACGGCGCGTCGCCGCACGGTACGCGTCGAAATCCGTCGGAAAGCGTTCCTCGAGCCGCCGTTCCTCGTGGCGGATGAACCGCATATGGATCACCCAGACAAACGCCGGGATCAGCGGCACCGCCAGGACCGCGTCCCAGCGCAAGATCAGCCCGGTCAAGATCAGGGCGTCGCCCAGATAGATCGGATTGCGCGAATACCGGAAGATGCCAGAGGCAACCAGGGATGTTGGGTCCTGATGCGGGATGACGGTCGTCTTCGCCCGGTTCATCTGCCAGATCGCCGCCGCCATCAGCGCGATCCCTGCCACGACCAGGATCGGCCCGGCCCAGCGCGCCCAGGCGCCAAAGCTCAAATCCGGCGCCACCCCCGCAAGCCACCACGTGAGGGCCAGGCAGATCAGCAGCCAGACCGGCGGAATGTCGATCATTTTCATGGAATGCACGCTACGCCGCGGCGGGCGCGGTGCCAAGCCTTGCACGGCCCGGCCACGCCGATAGAGTGCCCCGCGGGAGGTACGTCATGACTTTGCAGGGCAAGCACGCGCTGGTGACCGGCGGCGGCACCGGCATCGGGCTGGCGATTGCGCGCGCGCTGGCCGCCGAAGGCGCCGTGGTGACGATCACCGGGCGGCGACTGGCGGTCTTGCAGGCAGCCGCCGATGGCCGTGCGGGCCTGTTCCCGGCGGCGATGGATGTAACCGACGAAGACGCCGTGATCGGCACCATCGAAAAGGCGGCGGCGGCGCGCGGGCCGCTGGCGGTCTGCGTCGCCAATGCCGGGATCGCCGAGGGACGGTCGATCTACAAAACCGATCTGGCGTTCTGGCGCCAGGTCATGTCGGCCAATCTCGACGGTGCGATGCTGACGATCCGGGAATGCCTGAAGACGATGCGGGGGCAGGACTGGGGCCGGGTGATCGCGATGTCCTCGGTCGCGGGGACCAAGGGGCTGAAGGGTGCCGCGGCCTATTCGGCCTCGAAACACGGGCTGATCGGGCTGATCCGGTCGCTGGCCCAGGATTTCGTGGGCTCCGGCATCACCTTCAATGCGCTCTGTCCGGCTTATGTGCAAACAGACATCATCGAGACCAACGTGGCCAAGATCCAGGCGCGCGCCGGGGTCAGCGAGGACGAGGCGCGGGCGATGATGGTGCACGCCAACCCCCACGGACGGCTGATCGCTGCGGAGGAGATCGCGGCGGCGGCACTGTGGCTCTGCCGTCCCGGCTCGGACAGCGTGAACGGCCAGGCCATCGAGATCTCGGGCGGGCTATTCTGACCGAATCCCCCTTTGCCGGGGGAAGCAGCGTATAAGGAAGGAGACCGAGGCAATGGATTTCGCCGCGACCAAGGCTCTGTTTCACCTGCCGAAGGGCGTGATCTACCTCGACGGAAACTCGCTCGGGCCGCTGCCAAAGGCCGCTGCCGCGCGGATCGCGCGAGCCGTCGGGGACGAATGGGGCGAGATGCTGATCACCGGCTGGAACATGGCCGGGTGGATGGCGCAGCCACGCGCGCTTGGCGATCGGATCGGGCGTCTGGTGGGTGCGCCGCCCGGATATACGGTGATTGGCGACACCCTGTCGGTGAAGGTCTACCAGGCATTGGCCGCAGCCCTCGCCCTGCGGCCCGGCCGCAAGGTGATCCTCAGCGATACCGGCAATTTCCCAAGCGACCTCTACATGGCCGAGGGGCTGATCGAAGGCTTCGGACGGGGCCACGTGCTGAAGACCGTCGATCCCGAGGAGGTCGCCACGCAGATCGGCGAGGACGTGGCCGTTCTGATGCTGACCGAGGTCGACTATCGCACCGGCCGGATGCATGACATGGCCCGGCTGACCGCGCGGGCCCATGCCGCGGGGGCGCTGACGGTTTGGGACCTGGCGCACAGCGCGGGGGCGATTCCGGTGGATCTGACGGGCGCGAAGGCCGATTTCGCTGTCGGTTGCACCTATAAGTACCTCAACGCCGGCCCCGGCGCACCGGCCTTCATCTATGTCGCACCCGAGCATGCCGACACGGTCCGCCCGGCCCTGTCCGGCTGGCTCGGCCACGACGCCCCCTTCGCCTTCGAGCCGCACTACCGCCCCGGGACCGGCATCGAGCGGATGCGGGTGGGCACGCCGCCGGTGCTGCAGATGGCCGCGCTGGAGGCGGCGCTCGACATCTGGGACGGGGTCGACATGTCGGCCCTGCGCGCCCGGTCGATCGAACTGACCGAGCTTTTCATCGCCGAAGTCGACGCTGCCTGCCCCAGCCTTACCCTCAACTCGCCGCGCGATCCGGCTCTGCGCGGCAGCCAGGTCGCGCTGCGCCACCCCGAAGCCTATGCGGTCATGCAGGCGCTGATCGCCCGCGGCGTGATCGGCGACTTCCGCGCGCCGGACAATCTGCGCTTCGGCTTCACGCCGCTTTATATCGGCGCTGCAGAGGTCCGCCGCGCCGTGCGCATTCTCGCGGACATCCTCGACAACCGCCTCTGGGACGTCACCGCCTACAAAACCCGCGCAACCGTCACCTGACGGCAAGATACCGGACACGCGGCACGCCTGCCTTCGGCCGGATTGGCAGGCCGGTTCGGTCACGCCCGCGTTCAGGCGCCCTTCGCCGACCCCGGGCGTTCCGTGCGTTTGGACTGAGCGTCGCGAACGAGCGCGGCAAAGCGATAGACGCCATGCGCCATTTTCGTGAATGGGGTCAGAAGAAAGAATGCCAGCACAGAGCCCAGGTGCAGGGCCAATAGGCTGGGCATGATCGCAGTGTTTCCAAGGGCATAGACCGCGAGCCCGCTGAGTGCGACAAAGCCCAGCAGCGCGATGAATGCCAACTCGCCACCCTGGGCTGCCACATCCGCGAGGTCCGGATCCGCCCGCCGTTTCAGCACAATCATCCAGATGCATCCGATCGTCAAAAGCACGCCGCCGGGCACGCCCAGCAACTTCGGCGCCGACCAGATCGGATATGGCGCCGGCATGTCCAGAAAGTAATGCATGACCGTGCCCGAGACGGTCGAGGCAAAGCACAGCAAGAAGCCGTACATGACGGCGTGATGGGCATGGCGGCGGGCGTGGCTGAAACGGTCTTCGTCCTCGAAATTGCAGCCGTCGCCATGGCCGGCCGCAAGGTCCTTCATGCGCCCGGCCATGCCGAGCGCGGCAACAAAGTCGCGGGGGTGCGGCAGGGAGCCGGCGACCTCGCGCCAATACCGGCCAACACCGATGGCCAGGCTGAGCAGCGGAAAGAGGAATGCCGGCAGAAAGATCGCCACCATGGCGGCATGGGACAGTGCGCTGTAAAAGCCCTCGCCGCCCGCCGAGCCCAAGGCGCGGATCGCCATGAAAAGCACGGCGAAACCCGCCACAGCCGCCAGCGCGATCCGGTCGCCGTGGGTGTGGAACATGCGTGCCAGCGGGGCGGGCCAGGCAAAGCGTTCCCAGCTTTCGCGGCGGACCTCGGCCAGGGCCCTCGGCAGGTTCAGGTCAAACTCGTGCGGCGCGGTATACTGGCATGCGTAATAACAGCCGCGGCAGTTATGGCAGAGATTGGCGAGTTGGGTGATGTCGCCGTCGGCGAACGCCCGTCTGGACTGCAACGAAGGAAAGACCGAGCAGAAGCCTTCGCAATAGCGGCAGGCGTTGCAGATTTCGGCCTGCCGGCGGGCTTCTTGGATTAGATCAGTTGACATAGGCGGCGGCCTCCCGTCCGGCGATGCGTCCAAAGACGGTTCCGATGGTCATGCCGAATCCCGCCAGATAGCCCTGCCCCAGGATCGAGCCCGCCATGACCTCTCCCGCGGCCCAGAGGTTTCGGACCGGACCGGCGTCGGTGCGGCATCTGGCGCTTTCGTCGACCTTCAGCCCGAGATAGGTGAATGTCACTCCGGTCCGCAGCGAGTAGCCGTAAAAGGGCGGATCGGTCAGGGGACGCGCCCAGTTGGTCTTTGGCGGTGTCAGGCCGGTTGTCCCGACCCCGTCAAGCTCGGCGGATCGAAATCCGGATGTGTCACCGCAGGCGGCGTTGAAGGCGTCCACGGTTTTGCAGAGCCGGTCCGCTGGCAGGCCCATCATCGCCGCCAGTTGCCCGACCGTGTCCGCCTTCAGCGGCGGAAACACCGACGGCATGAACAGCTCCAGCGACTTGCTGTCAATGATCGCATACGCGATCTGGTCGGGTTGTGCCGCGACCAGCCGGCCCCAGATCGCATAGCGCTTGGGCCAGACGTCCTCGCCCTCGTCGTAGAAACGCTCGGCATTTTTGTTCACGACGATGGAAAACGGCACGCAGTCGAGCCGGGTGACGATGCCGCCGTCGTATTTCGGGGCGCGGCCGTCGATGGCGACCGCGTGGCACTGGGTGGGGTCGCCCACCGATTGCAGGCCCTGATCCAGCAGGTCCGCCAGAACGACACCGCGATTATGCGCCGTGCCGCGGATCAGAAAGTTCTCCGCCGCCGGGCCCCAAGCCCGAGCCAGCCAGTCGGTATCGGCCTGGAACCCGCCTGACGCAACGATCACCGCCTTGGGCGATATCCGGTGCGCCTGGCCGCCATGGGTATAGTCGATGCCGGCGATGCGATCGATTTCGAGGTCCAGATGCGTGACATTGGCCTCGTAGACGATGTCGACACCCAGCCGTTCCGCCGTTCGGTAATAGGCGTTCACCAGGGCCTTGCCGCCGCCCATGAAGAACGCATTGGTCCGCGCAAGCGACAGGGTGCCGGAAAGCGAGGGCTGGAACCGGACGCCATGATCCTGCATCCAGTGCAGGCATTCCTCTGAATTGCGGATGGCCAGCCGGGCAAGATGCGCGTCGGTCTTGCCGCCGGTGACCTTCATCAGATCGTCGAAGTACTCGTCCTCGTCATAGGCCTCGACCAGCGGTCCGACCGCCCGCGAATGCATACAGCGGAAATTGCGGGTGTGGCGCGAGTTGCCGCCCCGGTACGGCTTTGGGGCGGTTTCCAGGATCACCACTTTCGCGCCGGCCTCGGCGGCTGTTATGGCTGCGCAAAGCGCGGCATTGCCGCCGCCGATCACCGCGATGTCGTGTGTGTTCATGGGCCTGGGTCCTGGTTCGGCCAACCGTACGAAATACCGTTTGATTTGACCAATGCCGGTTTTTCCGAAATTGATGCGATATGCGCATCAATTTTGATTTCGCGGACCTCGAAGCGTTTTTGGCGGTCAAGGAAACCGGTTCCTTCCACTTGGCGGCCGAAAAAATGCGGCTGTCCCAATCCGCCGTCACGCGCCGGGTCCGCAAGCTGGAACAGGCGCTTGACACGCCCCTGTTCGAGCGGACGACCCGCGCGGTGAAACCGACTTTGGCGGCGAAGCGCCTGCAGGCCCGGGCCGAGGCGCTGCTTGGCGACGCCCGCGAAACCGCGCAGGCGATGCGCGATGAAAGCGTCGCCTTTGCCCATCAGCGCAGCGCGATGGTGACCGTGGCCTCGGTTCCGACCGTGGTATCGCGATTGCTGGTACCGGCGATGCAGAGGGCCGGTGCGGCCGGCCGGGTTTCGCGCCTGCGCCTGCTGGACGGATCGGCCAATGAGGTGGCCGAGGCGGTTGCGCAGGGCGAGGCGGATTTCGGGCTGTGTTCCATTCCCATGCTCGAGCCGGCCACCGAATTCGAGACGCTGTTCGACGACCGGATCGTGCTGGCGGTTCCGCCAGGACATGCGTTGATCGGAAGGGACGAGATCGCCTGGGCCGAACTGGCCGGCACGCCGCTGATCGTACCCGCCCGCGGAACGGGCAACCGTCTGCTGATCGACGAGGCCATGGCGCACGCGCGGCTGCCGCTGCATTGGACGTTCGAGGTGGGGCGCTCGTCGACCGCACTTGATCTTGTCACCAGGAATATGGGGGTGGCGCTGGTGCCGCTTTCCGCCGCGCAGTCGGTGGGGGTTGCGGTCTGTTTCCCCACGGCCCCCGAAATCGCGCGGCCGATCGGTCTGCTCAGCCGGACCGGGCAACCCGACGCGCCCGCCGTCGCCGCATTGAAAACGGCCATCCGGGCCGTGGCCTAACCGGTCCAGGCCTCGGGGTTGATCATGTGAACCGGGGTGCCCCGGGCAAAGGCGTTTACCTGGTCGAAGATATCGGTGAACTGCAGGTCGAACTCGTCCTCGGTCACATAGCCGATATGCGGGGTTGGCAGCACGTTCGGATGCGTGAGCAGCGGATGCGCGGTGTCGGTCAGGGGTTCGGCGTCAAAGACATCGACCGCGGCCAAGATCCGGCCCCTCGCAATCTCGGCCTCCAGCGCCCCGGGCTCGATCAGGCCGGCGCGCGAGGTGTTCACCAAAAGCGCGCGGTCGGCTATGTGCGACAGGTCGGCGCCGGTGATGATGCCGCGGGTTTCCGGCTTCAACCGAACATGCAGGCTGACAATGTCCGATGTCGCGAAGAACGCCTTGCGACTGTCGGCAACCCGCTGGCCATCGGCCGTGGCGCGGGCGCGGCCGGTGGCCGAACCCCACCACTGAACGCCCAGTCCCAGGGCTTCGGCATAACCCGCCACGGCGCTGGCGATGCGCCCGTAGCCGTAAAGCCCCAGCGTGCGGCCCCGAAGCGTGCGGCCGACACCCATCTGCCAGCCGCCGGCGCGGATCGAGGCGACCTGCTGCGGGATCTGGCGAAAGCTTGCCAGGATCAGCGCCAGCGTCAATTCGGCGGCCGCATAGGACGGTGTGCCGGAATGCATGTTGGAACACAGCAGCACGCCGTTCCGAGAGCACGCCTCGACGTCGACATGTGGATAGACGCTGCGCTGCGAGATCAGCTTGAGCCGTGGCAGCCGTTCAAGCAGGTCGGCGCCGATGGCCGTGCGCTCGCGAAACAGGACCAGCGCCTCGGCGTCCTGCAGGCGGCCGGCCAGCCGCACCGGGTCGGGTTCGTGGTCGGTCCAGACCGTGACGTCGTGGTCCCGCAAAAGGTTGAAGCACGGCAGGCTCCTCAGCGTATCGAACCAGTCGTCGAGGATGTGGACTTTCACCGGCTTTCAACCCGGCTGGCCGGATCCGGCATGCGGGGCGTTGCGACGAACCGGGGCGCTTCCAATGCGCGCAGAGCTTCGTTGATCGACCCGCGCAGGCCGATCAGGTGGTTGAACTGCGCGTCGCAGCCAGAGATCGGCGTGGGGTACTCGCTGATCTCGCTCTGGATCAGGCGACGTGCCGCCTCGAGTTCAGCCGTCGCGACTGTAAGACAATCCCGATAGGTCATTTCAGCCTCCCATCCATTACGGTATGCCATGGTATACCAAATTGACCGGTTTTCAACCCTCCCAAGCCGAGCGCGGCACGAAAACCGTACCGCCGGCCAGTTTGCGCGCGGTGCGGACGAGGCCGGCAGAGTTCAGCTCGAACACGTCGCCGTCGCGGGAAAAGTCGACCACCACTTCCAGCTTGCCCATCGGGTGTTCGAGAAGAAGGCGCGCGGGCGATGCCGGCAGGTCATCGACAGATCCCTCCGCGACGGTTCCGGGACATAACAGGCAGGCGCCCAGGCATTGCGCACCCGTGACCGCGAGGCTCGGGTGGCACTTCCAGGGCATGAAATACCGGGTCGACGCGGTGCCGCCGTTTCGGGCCGGGGCCAGCAGGGCAAATTTCGGCGTGACCGAGTCCGACACGTCACCGAGGCCCATCTTCTCGCCCGCCGCACGCCGGATCGGCTCCATGCGGTCGAAAAACGCGCGGTTCCCGTCCAGCTCGGCGGCGGTTTCATGACCGGTGAGACCAAAGGCATCGGCACGGGCGATGACCACAGGCATCGCAACGTCCATGCACGAAACCGCAATCCCATCGATTTCGTCCACACGGCTGCCGGTCGGAAACATCGCACCGGTGGCGCCGCCCACCACATCCATGAACTGCAGATCGACAGGCGCGGCGGTTCCGGGAACACCGTCGATGGCGGTCTCGCCGCCGTATATGACCTCTCCGCTTTCGGTGGTCCGGACACGTGCCAACACCCTGGCGCCGGTATTGACGGCGCGGATCCGCACCTCGGTGACGCCCCGGCCCGGCCGGATCAGGCCCATTTCGATGGCCGCCGGACCGACGCCGACCAGGATGTTGCCACAGGTCGGTTTGAAATCGACCAGCCGGGTTTCGACGCTGACCTGCGCGAAGAAATAGTCGATATCGGCCCAATCGTCATCGGATCGCGACAGCATCGCAACCTTGGTCGTCACCGCGTCCCCGCCGCCGATCCCGTCGATGTTCAGCGGGTGGCCGGATCCGACCATGGCAACCAGCACCTCGGCCAGCGCGGCGCGGTCTGCCGGCAAGTCCGCACGGTTCAAGTAAGGCCCGCGCGAGGTGCCGCCGCGCATGAACAGGAACGGGATCGCGGTTTGGGTCATGCCGTCGTCTCTATCCGTTGGACAAGCTGTCTGGTGAAGGCGCTGGTTCCCAGTTCTCCGCCAAGGTCGGAGGTGCGTGTCTTGGGGTTTGCCAGGCATGCGGCGACCGCGCCTTCGATCCGGTCGGCGGCGCAGGTCTCGCCAAAGTGGCGCAGCAGCATCGTCAGCGACAGGATCAGCGACGCCGGGTTGGCCTTGTCCTGGCCGGCGATGTCGGGTGCCGAGCCGTGCTGCGCCTGAGCCGCGACGTGGCTTGGACCGGCGTTGAGCGAACCGGCAAGGCCCAGGCCGCCGCAGAGTTCGCTGGCCAGATCCGACAGGATGTCGCCGAACATGTTGGTCGTGACCAGAACGTCGAACCGGTCCGGCGACCGGACGAGATGCGCAGCCGCGGCATCGACGAGGACTTCTTCGTACCGGACGTCAGGGTAAGCCTTGGCGACGTCGCGGACCGTGTCCAGAAACAGCCCGTCCGAGACACGCATCACATTGGCCTTGTGGATCGCCGCAAGTTTCCGGACGGGGCGGCTGGCGGCCAGCGCAAAGCCTGCCTCGGCGATGCGCCGGCTGGCATGTTCGGTGATCCGGCGGATGGCGAGGGCGACACCCGGCGTGGGCATGAACTCACCCGGGCCCAGGTGCATGTTCCGGTCGGCATAGAAGCCTTCGAGGTTCTCACGGACCACGACCACGTCCATCGGCCCGTTGGCCAGCGACCTGACGCCCGGCCAGACGCGGGCGGGGCGGATGTTGGCGTAAAGATCCAGCTCTTTTCGCAGGACGCCGGACGGGTTCAATCCACCCGCTTCGCGTGGCGGATAGGCGTTGTGAGAGACCGGGCCGAGCAGCACGCCGTCGGCCGCGAGGGCCGCCTTGATGACCGCGGGGGGAATGGTGGACCCCTCGCCTTCCAGCGCGGCAAAGCCGATCTGGCGCGACTCCACGTGAATGTCGCGTTCGCACAAGGGGCGCGCGGCATCGAGCACGGCCAGGGTCGCGGTCATGATCTCGGGGCCGATGCCATCGCCGGCCAGAGACAGCAGCCTCATGTCAGCGGCCAGGGCAGATCGACATAGGATTGCAGAAGACCCGGCGGGAAGTCGCGGTTGAGAAGGCCTGCCATCAGGCACATGAACCCAATCCCCGCCGCCGCGTAGATCGCGGCAAAGCCGAGCGATTTCCCGGCCCTGAACCGGATGAAGGCGAAAAGGAAGATCGCCAGCGCCAGGATGAAGCCCAAAAGCGCGGTCAGGACCAGCAGCCCGGCAAACCAGCCCAGCGTCGACCACAGGCCGTGGGTGTTGCCTTCGCTGTTGCCCGCTTCCCGGTCGGCAAAGAGCGCATGGGTTTCAGGCCGCACCATCATCTGTACCAGCAGGACCAGCGCGCCGAGGATGGAAATACCGGCGACGAAATACGGAAAGACCTGGTCGCGCCAGGCGTAATCCGGGATTGCAGCTGCATTCAGGAAGGCCGTGCCCAGGAATGCCAGAACGGCCAACAGAAAGATCAGCGGAGCGCGTTTCCGGCCGGATTCGACGGCCCCCTCCGCCATGATCTGCTTGGCCTGGCGCAGGCCGACGACGACCGAGATCACCGTGATGACGATCAGAACGATCACGATGGGCGAGAAGATGTACTCGAGCCCCTCGCCAAAGCTGTCGCGGAACCTCGACTGGGCGATCTGCACGGCCTGATTGGCATAGTTCTCGGCCGGGGTGGACAGGACAAAGCCGATCAGGAAGGCCGGGCGCGACCAGTCGAACCGGCGCATCAGGATGCCCAAAAGCCCGATGCCGAAAAGCGCCACGAGGTCCATCAGGTTCTGACCGGACTGGAAGGCGGCGAAACTGATGATCATGAACAGAAACGGCGCGAGCAGGCTGAACGGGATGGTCGTGAGCCGCGCGATGCCGCCCGAGGCGGCGATGCAGATCAGCGTGCCGACGACATTCGCAAGCGCCAGCAGCCAGACGATGGCATAGGTGACGTCGAGATTGTTCTTCAGCATCGAGGGGCCGACCTCGATATTGCCCGAGCCCAGAAGCGCGATCGCCCCGATGAACACCGCCATCGAGCCGGATCCGGGGATCCCGAACAGCAGCGTCGGCACCAGCCCGCCGCCTTCCTTGGCGTTGTTGGAGCTTTCGGGACCGATCACGCCGCGTATTTCGCCGGATCCGAAGCGGGACTTGTCCTTGGTGGTCTGCACCGAATGGCCATAGGCGATCCAGTCCACGACAGAGCCGCCGAGCCCGGGGATCACACCGACGACCACGCCGATGATCGAGCATCGCACCGACAGCCAGATATTGGCGAACCAGTCGCGCACGCCGCTGGCCCAGCCGCCGCCGAGCACGGCGCGTTCGGAAATGGCGCGGTCCTGGCGCAAAAGCGCGACGATTTCGGGAATTGCGAAGATACCGAGGCCGACGATCACCAGCTTCAGCCCGTCGCCCAGATACTGGTAGATGCCGAACTGCAGCGATCCGGAGTCCGCGTAGATCCAGTCCCGCGGGATCATGCGCAGCTCGCCCTCGAACGCGCCCTCGCCGATCACGCCGACCAGCATGCCCAGCCCGGCCGCGACAAGGCCCTTCAGCGCCACGCGCCCGGCCAGGATTCCGACCATCGACAGGCCGAAGATCGTGATCATCAAAAGCTCCGGCGTGCGGAACTCCAGCACGATGGGCCGTGCCGCCAGGATGAAGAGGGTCAGAAAGCTGGCGCCGACGAGGCCGCCGAAGAGCGATGAGGCAAACGCCGCCGACAGCGCCCGGGCGGCCTCGCCCTTCTTTGCCATCGGAAAGCCGTCCAGCACCGTCGCCTGGCTGGCCGAGGATCCCGGTATGCCCATCAGCACCGATGCGAAGGTGTCGGAGGTCGGGACGACCGCCACCATGCCGATCATCAGCGCGAGGCCCAGAATCGGGTCCATCCCGAACATGAACGGCAACAGCAGGGACAGGCCCGCGATGCCGCCGAGACCCGGGAACACGCCGATACAGAGGCCCATCACCACCCCAAGGACGAGATACCCCAGAACGACGGGTTGCAGGATCAGGCCCGCCGCGTCCGAAAGGGCGGGCAGAGCGACCGACAAAATGTCCATGGCTTTGGCTTCCCGGAATAGAGGGTCCCGGCCGCGCCAGCCGCGGCCGGGCTGTTCGGCCGTGGGCCTAGTTCAGGGACACGCCGTAGCGGTCCTTCAGCCAGCCGACGACGAAGGCCTTGGCCGACTCCGGCACCTGGGTCGCACTTTGCAGCGCTCCGGCCGCCTCGTCGCCGGTCATCTGCGGATAGACGCCCAGCCGGCCGGCCGAGATTTCGGCAAAGTCGGCGCGCGTCTTGATGGCCTCGAACGCGGCCGTGTAGGTCACCATCGCATCGGCCGACGCACCGGCCGGCAGGAACACCATCTTCTGGGCCGGGAACCCGGCGACGAAAAAGGCCTTCCAGGCATCCCACTGCTCGCCGCTGGTTTCGCATCCATCGGTGGCTTCGCAGACTTCCTTGAAGGTCGGCATGTCCGGGAAGGTCGGATCGCGCACGATATCGCCGTCGGCGTCAAGCGCACCCCAGCTCATCATCGGCACCGCGGTGCCCGCCTCGACCAGCGGGGTCACGCCCTTGAGGAAGGACGAAGAGGTCTGGTAGTCGATATTCGCCTCGCCCCGCTCGAACATCAGGCGGCCGTCGCCGCGGCCCTTGATGCCAAAGACCGGCTCGACGTTCAGCCCCAGCATTTCCCACGCCAGAAGCGGTACGAGGTCAAGACGGGTCGCGCCCTGCGAGCCGTAGATGAAGTCGGTGTCGCGCAGCCCGCTGGCGTCGAGACCGTCCATCTGGGCGGCGAGATCGGGCGGAAGATAGGCCACGCCGCCGGTGCCCGAGGCCAGAACCACATTCCAGTCGCCGTACTCGTAGCGCACGCGCGGATCGCCAAGCAGATACGGGAACTGCGTCGAGCCCGAGGACCCGAAGATCAGCGTGCCGTCGTCGTAGTTTTGCTGCTGGAACCAGTTGGCGCCCTTGGTCGAGCCCGCACCCGGCATGAACTTCACGACCACCGTCGGACTGCCGGGCAGCGCCTCGGACAGAAGCGGTGCATAGAAGTTGGCCCATTTCGCCGAACCGCCGGTTTCCGAGAACGGGATCACCCATTCCACGGTCTTTCCGCTCAGGTCAATTCCATGCCCTCCGGCGCTGGCCTGGGTGGCGAAGGTGGCCGCCGCCGCGGCGACAAGGCTGAAAGCCACGCGGCGCGTGGTTGCGATAAGTGTCATATGTTCCTCCCTTTGGGCGGGCGCCTTGCGCGCCCGACACTTGCCAAACCCGGGTGATTCCCCGGCTGGATGGGGTGACTATGATGCGCGAAGCTTGCATAAAGCCTTCATCGGGGAAAAAACCCACAGATGCGGATAGTCGTCGTCGAAGACAATCACAGCCTGCGCAAGGGCATTCTCTACCGGCTTCAGGACGACGGGCATACTGTTGACGCGCTTGAAGACGGGGATGCCGCCGCGGATTTCCTGCGCCAGGAGACCTGCGACCTGGTCATCCTGGACATCAATTTGCCCGGCCGCAGCGGCCTGGAAGTCCTGCGCGATCTGCGAGGCCGCGACGATCCCTGCCCGGTGATCCTTCTGACTGCGCGATCCAGCACGGCGGACCGGGTCGCGGGGCTTGACGCGGGCGCGGACGATTATCTGGTAAAACCCTTTGCCATGGACGAACTCGCCGCGCGCGTCCGTGCCCTGGCGCGGCGGAAGGACGTCGCCCCGCGGCGCATGCTGGCGCTCGGGGCGCTGCAGCTCGACTACGAGGCTCTGCAGTTGAGCGACGCGGAAGGCCCGCTTGACGTGCCGCGGCGCGAATTGTCGGTGCTGGCGGCGCTGGCTCTGGCGAAAGGTGCGACGGTGTCGAAAGACCGGCTGCTCGACCACGTGTACGGGATCGGCAGCGAAACGGACGAAAAAGTGATCGAGGTTTACGTTTCGCGGCTGCGCAAACGCCTGGCGCCCTACGGCATCAATATCCGGGTCCATCGCGGCATCGGGTATTCCCTGCAAGCAGGCGCGGAATGACCCGCACGCTGTCGTTGCGGGCACGGCTGACGGCGATCATCCTGTTGCCGATCCTTGCCGTGGCGACCGTCGTGGGTCTGTGGCAGTTGAACAACGCAAGACGCACGGCGGCCGACGTGTTCAACCGCAGCCTGCTCTCGGCCGCGCTGGCGGTTGCAAACGACGTCGCGATTTCCGGCGGCGACGCCCTGTCGCCGCGGACACGGGACATTCTGGCGGATACCTCGGGCGGTCTGGTCTTTTATCACGTCTACGCGCCGGACGGGGTCATCGTCGCCGGCTACGCGACCCCGCCGGTCGGCATCCCGCGCCCCGAAGCCGAGGCGGCAAGCCCGGCCTATTTCCAGGCCTCGTATCTCGGCCGCACGGTCAGCGGCGTGCGCCTGCAAAACCAGACGCAGGTTGACGGATTCGCCGGTATCTTCACGACCACGGTGTGGCAGGACAATGCGGTCCGGACCGCGTTCGTCCGTGATTTGGTGGCGCGGTCCATGGTGACGATATGCGGGCTGATCGTTTCGCTCGCCCTGATCGTCTGGTTCGGCGTCCGGCTTGGCCTGCGACCCCTGCTCGACCTCGAACACGCGATCGAACGGCGCTCGAGCGACGAGCTTTCGCCGATCCAAAGGCCGGTCCCGACCGAAGTCGAAGGTATCGTGCGGACCCTGAACCGTCTCTTTGCCCAGGTCTCGCGCAGCATGACGGCCCAGGCCGAGTTCATCTCGAACGCCGCGCATCAGCTGAGAAACCCGATTGCAGGCGTGCTTTCCCTGGCCGAAGCCGTCCACAGCGCGCCGAGCGCCGACGAGGCGAAGCGCCGCTCGTCCGATCTTCTGACGGCAGCGCGGGAGACCGCCGATCTGAGCCAGAAGCTTCTGCTTCTGGAGCGGGCCACGTCCGTCAGTCCCACCTCGGCATTCCAGTTGATCGATCTCGACGCGACGCTGCCCGACTGGATCGGGGCCTATCGCAAAAAAAAGTGCGGATCCGGCGTTCGGATCGAACTGGATCTGCGCAACGAGCTTGGAAGCCTTAGCTGCGACCCGACGATGCTGCGGGAAGCGATACGGAACCTGCTGGACAACGCCATCCAACACGGCGGGCTGGACCTGACCGGGATAACCGTATGCGCCGAAGCAGCGCACGACTGGCTGTACCTGTCGGTCTCGGACAACGGTCGAGGGATTTCACCGGCGGATCTGGGGTCGGCGCGCGAACGCTTCCGCCAGATCGCCCCGACGTCGACGAGCGGCTTGGGCCTGTCCATCGTCGAAGCCATCGTCGAAGGACATGGCGGCAGTCTGGGGATGGCATCGCTCGACCCGGGCCTGAAGGTTGAACTGCGCCTTCCGGTTCGCTGAGGATTTGGGTGGCCGTCCTGTGCCTGGGCGGGCGAGCCGTCGCAAACCTTGGCGCCATAGGGATGGCCCGGCGCGCCGGCGTTCGATCCCGTCGACGAAAGACGGATGGCGCGCCATTGGGACGCGCCATCCGTATCAGGTTCCCGCCGTCACGCCGATCGAACCTGGGCCTGCATCATCCACAGAAGTCCGAACAAGAGCATCGCGGCGGAAACGGCGCAGGCAACGGTCCGGACCGTGTTCCAGGTCGTCCAGCGGGGCAGGTAGGTGCCGGTCCAGTAATCCCGCGTCGCGTCCGCCGACAGGTCCATTCCGGCAAGGGCCTCGTTCATCGGCACGTTGAAGAAGACCGTCACGGCGAAGCAGCCGATCAGATAGACGAGGCCGGCCAGCAGGATCAAAGTTCCGGACGCACCGCCCAGATAGAGGGCGCTGTATCCGACGATCAGCAGCGACACCGCCGCCATTCCCAGAAACAGGGTCATGAAGACCCAGCGAAAGACCTCGCGGTTGATGACCTGCATCGCCTCGACCCCGCCGACGCCGCCCGTGTGGGCCAGCGAACGCATGATGAAGTCGGAGAATGCCAGGAAGACGCCGCCGACCAGTGCGTAGGCGAGGACGGCGAACTGGGTGAGGAAGAAGAACCAGGTAGACATGGGAAATCCCTTAATTGCTTGGATTTGGGGAGGGTTCCGGCAGGGTGCGCAGGCGCCCGCCGAAGTGGGATGGATCAGTGCATGATGGCGTAAAGCAGCACGGTCTCGCAGTGGCTGTCGGCCCAGAGGTCGACGACGGAAAGCTCGTCTTGCCACCGTTCGATGATGCCCGCGGCGCATTCGTCGCGAACCGACTCCATCGCGATGCGATAGGCCAGGTTGCCGTTCTGGAACTCGACGAGTTGCATACTCTCCATCATCCGGCCGCCAAAGCTTGGCATCAGGCCGTAGACCGAGTTCCAAACGTCTTCTGCATAGGCTTTCGCCTTCACGACGTCGTCGCGATTGCCAAGCACCGACACATGCCCCGACAGGAAGTGCTCGAAGTCGTAGGCGAGGAACGTCTCGAAATTGGCCATGTAGCCGGCGACGTTGCTGGTCGCACCGAAATTCATGAACGGGGCCTCGCCGGGTGTGATCGTGTCGATCGCCATGAGGAATTTCTGTTCCGGCAAATAGATCATCACGTCGACGTCTTCGGCGTGGAAGTTGGCCGTTTGCAGTTCGATCGGAACGCCGCCGATTGTAAGTTCCAGCGCCTCGCCGAAGGTCTCGGTCGGGGTCAGCATGCCGCGCAGGGGCGACCTGGCGAGGCTGTCGGCGTTCTCCGCCGCCGCGATCACGCTGAGGCCCTCGATATCGGCGAAGGTATAGCCGCCGCCATTGTGGTCGGCATGGGCGTGACTCATGATAAAATGGGTGATCGGCACACCCGGAGCTTTCATCTCGATCGCGGCGCGCAGGCCCGCACCAAAGCTCGGCGGTGCGTCGAAGACCACCACGCCCGCGTCGGTGACAAGAAACGCCGACTGGTAGATCAGATCGGTGACGAAGAAGAGACCCGGCTCGATCTCGCTCACATGCAGTCCGAAATCGGTGTTGATCTGAGCCGCCCGCGCCCGCATGGCCGGAAGCTCCGGTGCGAAATGGCGGAAGCTGTCGGGATGATCGGCCTGGACCGAGATGGTGTTGGCGGGATTGTGGCCATGCCCGGCACCCGCAAGAGCCGAAGGGCTCTCGCCAAACACCGCAAGGCAGGCGATGGTGGATACAGACATCAGGTATCGCATTGGTTTCTCCCTTGGTTGAAGCGATGCCCAAGGGATAGGCGGCGGGCCGTGGCGCCGTATTGACCGGGCCTGCCGTTGTTTTGACCGTTGCCGCCAATAGGGGTCAGGCGGTGGACCGGTCCTTGCGGTAGCTGGCCGGTGTGTGCCCAACCCAGCGCTTGAAGGCGCGGGTGAACGAGCTTTGCTCCGAGAAACCGGTCAGGAATGCGACCTCGGCCAGCGAGTACCGCTCGTCCCGCAACAGGCCCTTGGCCAATTCGCTCCGCGTCGACTCGGTGAGTGTCTGAAAGCTCAGGCCATGTTCGGACAGGCGCCGGTGGAAGGACCGCGCACTCATGCCCAGGCTGCGGGCGATATCCCCCATCCTGGGCAACCCCTCGCTGAGCGACCGCGCAATCGCATCCTTGGTCCGGGTTTCCAGCGAGTCGTCCCGTCCGATCTCGTCCAGTTCCGCATCCAGATGCGAAACGAGAAAGCGGGTAATTCCTTCGTCGCCCAGTCTATTCGGCTGTGCAAGCGCCTCGGACGAGATCAGCAGAGCGTCCAGATCCGACCCGAACTGAACCGGGCAGCCGAAATAGGCCTCGTGGTGTTTCACCGTTTTTGGCGGATCATGTTTGATGTACACCGCGAGAGGCGAGAACGGGACAGGGGAAACCTGCCGGCTGATCGACACGGCGCTCGCGAGCGTCGCTTCGTTCGAAAGCCGCAGTCCCAGCCGCCGGACGCCCGAGCGGTGGAGGATGAAGAGCCTTCCACGATCCGTCTGGCGGAGTTCGTATTCGACGACACTGGTCCAAAGGCGGGCGTAGCGCGCCACGCGCGCGTAGGATCCCAGCAAGGTAGGCGCCGCCTTCCAGGCAAGACCGAGCGCCCCATAGTCGTCCGGGCTCAACAGTTTCGCGCCCTTCAGCGGAAGGTCGGTGACGTCGGTTTCTGCGCTGATCCGTTCCAGAAGGTCGTAATAGTCCGTGTCGATCAGCATGACCTTGGGATCGGTCTCGGCGTCGTGGTCAAGGCCGACGGAGGCCAGCAGACCGCGCCTGTCGACACCCGCCCCGGCCGCCGCCACCATCTTTCTCGCAAAAAGAGATGTAACGTATCCCATGACCACAAAGATTAGTCGGCAACGCCGTGAGTTCCAGACGCAGGCATCCCGTGGCCCGGGCCCGGACGCCGAACCACGCGACGGAGAAAGAGCGCCAAGAAGACCGGCTGCGTGGCGCGCGGCTTGGCGATATGGGATACCGCGCGCACCGGCATGCCGCCATTGAGGCGATGACAGCCTTCGGGATCGACGGGCGAGATTGACGATAGCCTGCGTACCGCTGCCGTGGTCGGCTCATGAATTCGTTTGTTCGTCACGCGATCCAATCCGAATGAGGCTGCGACAGCAGCGATTTCAGGCGCGCCTCCAGCAGATCGCGGAACTTCAGAAGCGTCGCGGATACCAGCCTTCTGTCGGGCATCACGATCATGATGTCCGCGGGATCGGCCTGCGTCCATTCGGGCAGGATTGTGACGAGGCGGCCCGTTTTCAGCGCGCCCTGCACGTCCCAGAATGATTTCAGCGCGACGCCAAGTCCGGCGACACACATGGAGAGAAGCGCGTCGCCGGAAACGCATTTGACGCGCACCCGGGGTTTGGCCAGATGCACCCGCCCATCCGGGCCGCGCAGCCGCCAGGACGGCGCATTTCCCAAAAGGAGGCCGTCACAGGTGTCGAGATCTTCCACGCACGTACTCTCCGAGTGCCGCTCAAGATATTGCGGTGCGGCGACGAGCAGCCGGTGATTGTTGGCGATCCGCCGGATGATGTGGTGGTCCTGTGCGTTTGCGCCGATGCGGACCGTCAGATCGATTTGATCGCGATCCAGATCCTGAACGGAATCCGTGAGATGAAGATCCACGGATACGGCAGGATGTGTCTTGAGAAACTCCATGACAATCGGCGTGACGCAGACATCTCCCAGCCGCGACGGAGCCGAGACAACAATGTGACCGCTCAGGACGCCATCGGCTTCGTCCCGCTCCGAGAAGGCGGCGGCAGCGCTTGTCAGCTCGCAGGCGTCGCGCAGTTTGCGGGCGCCGGTCGCCGTCAGAAACAAGCCCGTCGGCGCGCGATTGAAGAGCCGCTCGCCCACATGCGCCTCCAACCGATCCAGCCGGCGCGCAACGCTCGACGGGGCCTGCCCCCTGTCGCGCCCGACGGCAGAGAAACTGCCACGCTTGGCCAGCTCCTGCATGAGTTCAAGATCGCCGATCAGGTCCATGTCACACCTTTGCGTTTCACGCAAAGGAGGCTCGCGCAAACTGTGCCTTTTGAAAAACTCTGCCCGCCCCACGTCATCCGTCAGCTCGGCAACGGAGGTATTGAACATGGGCATGCACGACACACGGCTTTCGTCCCAGGGAGTGATCGCCACCGATATCGACACCGGCCATCTTACGGTTCGCTGGGCCAAGGGCGGCGCGGCGCGCTTTCACTTCCAGTGGCTGCGGGACAACTGCCGCTCGGATCATCGCTTTGATCGCAAAACCGGCGGGCGCAAGGCGCTGACCGAATCCATCGCGGCTGATCTCGGCGCCAAGGACATCCAAATCGAAAACGGCGGTCTGCGCATTGCCTGGTCCGATGAGGAGACAGAGAGCTGGTTCGATCCCGACTGGCTTGCCAAGAACGCCTATGACCCGGGCGACCGGCCTTCGAAAACCCGCCCGGAGCCACGGGGGCCGAATACACCGGCGCGCTAAGGACGTTCACCAACAGGGACGCGATGGTGTTGCATTGCCTGCAAAACGACGTGGCCGGAGGCGCATCGCAATATGTCGACGTGGCGCAGGTTGTCGTGCTCGGCGCCATCGACCTTGGATTGTCCGCGAGCCTCGCCGCCTTCATCACGGCGCTGCAGCCCATCATGACCGGCGTGTTGTCCTCCCGCTTGACCGGCGAGCGTGTCGCCCTGCGGGAATGGGCCGGGCTTGGCTTGGGTCTTGCCGCCGTTGCAATCGTTATCGGCGACGGCATCGCGCTCGGCGGCTCGGTCATCGCATATGACCTGCCGTTCCTTGCGGTGATCTCGATCACGGTGGCGTCGCTGATCGACCGCAGCGCGACGGTTGAGGGCATGAACTCGGCCCCCTTGCTTCTCGTCACCTTCTGGCACGGCGTCGCGTCGCTGGCTGTCCTTGCGCCGATGGCGATCGGACTTGAGGGCCTGCAGGCCGAGTGGAACGCCAATCTTGTGTTCGCCGTCGTTTGGCTGGCGCGTGTCATCTCGCTTGCAGCCTATGGATTGATGTTCGTGCTTCTGCGGCGGCTGTCCGCGCCGCGCGTGGCAAGCCTGACGTATCTCTCCCCGCCGGTGACGATGGTAATGGCCTGGATGCTCTTCGGTGAAACGCTGACGCTTGCCGGCCTGGTGGGCCTGGGTATCGCAGCCGCGTCCGTCGGCCTTACTCTGACCCCGCGCCGCCCGGACGACGCTGGAACCAACGCCCGCAGCCGCGCGCGCGAACCGATCCCGGCGGAATAAGCCCGTTGCAAACGGAGTGGGCGGAGCATGGCTTGGCCGCCCACTTCTACAGCGGCGGCCTGAAGGAAATGAGCCACTGGCGAACTGCATCTCGTCCTATCGGCGGCCAAGTCTTGTGTCCCGTCGCCATCATCGGGTTACTAAGCGCCCTGGGTGTGGCCGGTTCCCCAAGGTAAACCGCCGCAACCCGCCGGGATGTTCGGCCCAAGCATGGCGTAGAATGGGCGCTTCCTATTGGTTCCCCTCAGAAATCCTGCTCAGACACGGGCCGCGCGCCCGGCCCGCCGGTCCGTCTGCGGCCGCACGTCGAACCTGTTCTTGTACGAATTCGAAAAATGCCCGCTGCTCGAGAAACCTGTCGCCTCCGCGATCTCGCCGATACTCATCGTCGAGCTCCTCACAAGCCGCCGCCCGACCGCCAGGCGCAGACCGCGGTAATAGTCCATGGCGCTTTCGCCCAATACTTCGGCAAAGAGCCGGTTGAGATGCCGCGGCGTGACCCCGGCCACGAGCGCCAGTTGCCGCAGGCTCAGCGGATCGGCGACGTGGCTTTCCATCGCCGAGACCGCCTCGACGACATGCGGGCTTGAACTGCCGACACGCTCGGCAATCCCGCCGCGCTGCGGCGCCGTGGCCGCGCGGATGTCGGTATGAAGAAACCAGTCGCTGACCAGCCGGGCGAAGGCGCTGCCGTGCTGGCCTGCGATCAACGTGTGCATCAGGTCGAGCGGGGCCACACCGCCGCCGCATGTCACCCGGTCGCGGTCGATGACATAAAGCCGTCTTTCGATCAGCAGATCAGGAAAGCGCTCGGCCAGCATCGGCGCGTGCTCCCAATGCACGGTCATCCGCCGCCCGGCAAGCAGGCCGGCCCTGGCCAGGATCACCGCCCCGCCGGAGACCCCGCCGATCCGCACGCCGCGCCTGTCAAGCTGCCGCAACCAGGCAAAGGTCGCGTCGTCGTCAAAGCCGAACGGGTCACCACCGGCGACGACCAGCAAAAGGTCGAGCTCCACATTTGCGCCGATCTCATGGACGCGCTCGACCGAGGCGGAACCAGAGCTTTGCGCCCGATCCGCTTCGGCAAAATGGATGATGTCATAGAGCGATTTTCGCGACAGCAGGTTGGCCGCACGCAACGGCTCTACGGTACAGGCATAGGACATCAGTGCGAATCCGGCGACCGGCAGGACACCGACACGGTAGACCGGCAAGACCGAGCCACCCGCGTCCTTTTTATATATCCTGTGGTCCTTTTTTTGCATATCCGAAGCCATCCGCCCAATAGTAGGGTCATTTGTGAGCCGGTTTTCCAGGAATGCAATGCACTACTCGGCCCTGAAAATCTTCCTCGAAGGTCTGACCGGCAACCGTGGCTGGGGCCGTGTCTGGCGCGAGCCCGAGCCAAAGCCGGCTTATGACATCGTGATCGTCGGCGGCGGCGGCCACGGGCTGTCGACGGCGTTCTATCTGTCGAACGAGTTCGGGCTGACCAATGTCGCGGTGCTCGAAAAGGGCTGGCTTGGATCGGGCAATATCGGCCGCAACACGACGATCATCCGGTCCAATTATCTGCTGGAGGGCAACCAGCCGTTCTATGAACTGTCGATGAAGTTGTGGGAAGGTCTGGAGCAGAGTTTCAACTACAACGCCATGGTCAGCCAGCGCGGTATTCTGAACCTCTACCATTCCGACGGCCAGCGCGACGCCTTCGCCCGCCGGGGCAACGCGATGCGGATGACCGGCGCGGGCGCCGAGCTGCTCGACCGCGCGCAGCTTGAAAAGATGGTTCCGTTCCTCGACTATGAAAACGCCCGTTTCCCGATCAAGGGGGCGCTCTATCAGCCGCGTGGCGGTACGGTTCGCCACGACGCGGTCGCGTGGGGCTATGCCCGCGGTGCCGACCGCAAGGGTGTCGACATCCTCCAGAATTGCGAGGTGACCGGATTCGACATCGCAGATGGCACCTGCACCGGGGTTCAGACCAGCCGCGGCGCCATCCGCGCGAAGAAAATCGTCGTCTGCGCCGCCGGATCGTCGAGCCGGGTGATGTCGCTGGCCGGCATGCGCCTGCCGATCGAAAGCCATGTCCTGCAGGCCTTTGTGTCCGAGGGGCTGAAGCCGGTCATTCCGGGCGTCATCACCTTCGGCGCCGGCCATTTCTATATCAGCCAGTCCGACAAGGGCGGGCTCGTCTTCGGCGGCGACATCGACGGCTACAACACCTATGCGCAGCGCGGCAACCTGCCGGTGGTCGAGGACGTCTGCGAGGGCGGCATGGCGGTCATGCCGATGATCGGCCGCGCGCGTCTTCTGCGGATGTGGGGCGGGGTGATGGACATGTCGATGGACGGGTCCCCCTTTATCGACCGCACCCATATCGGCGGGCTCTATTTCAACGGCGGCTGGTGCTATGGCGGATTCAAGGCGACGCCCGCCAGCGGCTACTGCACCGCCCATCTTCTGGCCAAGGACGAGCCCCACCCGGTGGCGGCGGCCTATCGCCTGGACCGGTTCCGCCGTGGTGTGCCCATCGACGAAAAGGGCGCCGGTGCCCAGCCGAACCTGCATTGAGAGAGACCTGATGGCATTGCGGGACAGAGATCTCTTCGACGAAAATTGCCAAGAGTTTTCGAATTTTCTTGGCCGCTCCGGGGTGCCGTCGTGATCATCGACCATCCCCTGCTCGGCCCCCGCGACGCCGCCGAATTCGTGGTCAAGGGCGACGCATCGCTGATCGACCGCCCCGACGGGCTGGCCGAGGGCGCTGGCGACGCCTTCCACGACTACCTGCACCTGCGCGACAACCCCGCAGGGGTGCATCGCGAGCTTTGGTATCACGAACACGGCGACCGCTCGTGGCTGGTCGTGACCCGGAACACCCTGACCCACGAGGTGCTGAAGGTCGAATTGGCCCGCGACGCGGCCCGTGCCCGGGGAAGATCGCGATGAGCCAGCCCTTTCGCCTCGCCGGCGGCCTGACCGACCGCTCCCGCCCGCTGGTCTTCCGGTTCAACGGCACCGTCCTGCAGGGATATCACGGCGACACCCTCGCCTCGGCGCTTCTGGCGAATGGCCAGCGCCTCGTCGGGCGCTCGTTCAAATACCACCGCCCGCGCGGCATCCTCACCGCAGGGCCGGAAGAACCCAACGCCCTGGTTCAACTCGGGACAGGCCCGGCACAAGAGCCCAACACCCGTGCGACCGTGACAGAGCTCTACGACGGGCTGGAGGCCACCAGCCAGAACCACCGCGGCCCGCTCGAATGGGACCTCTTGTCGGTCAACGACTGGCTCGCGCCGTTTCTGAGCGCGGGGTTCTACTACAAGACCTTCATGTGGCCGAAATCCTTCTGGGAAAAGCTCTACGAGCCGATGATCCGCGCGGCCGCCGGCTTGGGGCAGCTTTCGGGGGCGCCCGATCCCGATGTCTACGACCACGGGTTCCTGCACTGCGATCTGCTGGTCACCGGTGCCGGTCCCGCAGGGCTGGAGGCCGCCCTGACCGCCGGGCGCGCTGGCGCCCGGGTGATCCTGGCGGACGAGGATTTCCGCCTCGGGGGCCGTTTGAACGCCGAAACCTACGAGATCGACGGCATGGCCGGCGCGGATTGGGCACGGGCCGCAGAGGCCGAACTCGCGACGATGGACAATGTCCGCATCCTGCCCCGTACCACGATCTACGGCGCCTTCGACCACGGCGTCCACGGCGCGCTGGAACGCAGGACCGATCATCTGCCCGGCGCAAACGGCAAGCCGCGCCAGATCCTGTGGCGCATCTACGCCAAACGGGCCCTGCTGTGCGCGGGCGCAACCGAGCGCTCCTGCGCGTTTGCCAACAACGACCGCCCCGGCGTGATGCTGGCAGGCGCCGTCCGGGCCTATGTGAACCGTTTCGGCGTCGCGCCGGGAAAGCGTGTCGCGATCCTCACCAACAACGATGACGGGCGGCGCACGGCGCGGGATCTGCAAGCGCAGGGCATCGCAATCGCCGCCGTCGTCGATACCCGCGACGGCGCGGCGGTGGTCGATACCCGGGGCCGCAAGGGGCTCAGGTCCATCACTCTCAAATCCGGCCGCCGCATCCTTGCCGACTGCCTTGCCGTGTCGGGCGGCTGGTCGCCGAATGTCCACCTGACCTGCCACCAGCGCGGACGCCCGGTCTGGCGCGACGATATCGCTGCCTTCGTCCCCGGACCGGATCTGCCCCCGGGCATGTCCGTCGCCGGGGCGGCAAACGGCGCCCTGACCCTCGCGGCAGCCCTGAAGGATGGGCGCGACACCGCCACCCATATCGTTGGGAACCTGGGCTTTGCCACATCGAACCCGCCGGCGCTGCCGAAGGCAGAAGACGAGGCTTGCGCCATCACCCCCTTCTGGCATGTGAAGGGCGTCAAGCGCGCCTGGGTCGATCTGCAGAACGACGTCACCACCAAGGACATCGCGCAATCCCATCGGGAAGGCTTCGGATCCGTCGAGCACCTGAAACGCTACACCACGCTGGGGATGGCGACCGACCAGGGCAAGACGGCCAATGTCCTCGGCCTTGCCGTCCTCGCCGAAGCCTCCGGCAGGACGATTCCAGAGACCGGCACCACGATCTTCCGCCCGCCCTACACACCCGTCCCCATCGGCGCCTTCGCGGGACGCGCCCGCGGCAAGCAATTCCGCCCGACGCGCCTGCCCCCCAGCCACGCCTGGGCCGCCGAAAACGGCGCGAGCTTCGTTGAAACCGGCGCCTGGCTGCGGGCGGAATGGTACGTACGCGACGGCGAAAAGGGCTGGCGCGACAGCGTCGACCGCGAGGTGCGGATGACGCGGGAAAGCGTCGGCATCTGCGACGTCTCGACCTTGGGCAAGATCGACATCCAGGGCCGCGACGCCGCCGAGTTCCTCAATCGCGTCTACGCCAATCCGTTCCTGAAGCTGCCCGTGGGAAGGGTCCGATATGGCCTGATGCTGCGCGAGGACGGCTTTGTCTACGACGACGGCACCACCGCGCGGCTGGCCGAGACCCACTATGTGATGACCACCACCACGGCGAATGCGGGCCTGGTGTTCCGCGAGCTCGAGTTTGCCCGGCAATGCCTCTGGCCCGACCTCGACGTGCATCTGATCTCGGTCACCGACGCCTGGGCGCAATATGCCGTGGCCGGGCCGAACGCCCGTGCTCTGCTCAGCAAGGCGGTCGACGATCTCGACCTTTCGAACGACGCCTTCCCGTTCATGGCCTGTACCGCCTGCACCGTCTTCGGCGGCACGCCGGCGCGGCTCTTCCGCATCTCGTTCTCGGGCGAACTGGCCTACGAGGTCGCGGTGCCTTCCCGCTACGGCGATGCGATGATCCGCGGGCTGATGCAGGCCGGCGAAGAGTTCGGCGCCGTCCCCTACGGCACCGAGGCGCTCAGCGTCATGCGCATCGAAAAGGGCCACGCCGCAGGGGCAGAGCTGAACGGCCAGACCACCGCGCGTCAGCTCGGGCTTGGCCGCATGGTCGCGCAGACCAAGGATGCCATCGGCACCGTCCTGTCACAGCGCCCCGGCATGACCGGTGACGGCGATCTGCGTCTGATGGGGCTCCGGCCCGTGGACCGCAGCCGGCAGCTCAACGCCGGCGCGCATATCCTGAACCCGGGCGATCAGGCGGATTTGGCCCATGACCAGGGCTGGATAACCTCGGTCGCCTGGTCGCCCACGTTCGGGCATTCCATCGGCCTGGGCTTTGTCCGCAACGGCCAGGACCGCCTCGGCGAAACCGTGCGCGCCTACGACCCGGTGCGCGGCAAGGACACGCCGGTCGAGATCGTGAGCCCGCATTTCTACGACCCGGAGGGAGCGCGCCAGCGTGGCTGACATCGTCCTTACCCCCGCGCCGCCGCTGGGCGGCTATGACGAAACCCGGGGCGGCCTGCGGCTGCGCGAGCTGACCGGTCTGGCGGTTGTGTCGCTGGCGATCCCGCTCGGGGAAGACGCCAAGGCCGCGCAGGCGATAAAGTCCGCCTTCAGGCTTGACCTGCCCGATCCCGGCACCTCCACCGCGAACGCGTCCCACCGCCTGATCCGCACCGGCCCGGATCAGCTGCTGCTGGCCTTCGAGCACGCCACCCCCGACGCCGAACCCGTTGTCGCGAAGGCGATCAAAGGCGCCCTCTATACCACCGACCAGACCGGCGCCTGGGTCACGCTGGAACTCTCAGGCGCCGGCTGCCGCGCGGCGCTGGAACGGCTCTGCCCGCTCGACCTGCACCCCGACACGTTTCCCGTCGGCGCCGCCCACCGCACGTTTATGGCTCATTTTGGCGTTGTGATTATGCGCAGTGGCGAAGAGACATTCTTGCAGATGTCGTCGAGTTTGTCTGCAATGTCGTTTCTGCATGCGATG